>ERZ767285.18-NODE-18-length-75875-cov-4.925011_pt1 | contig 75875 bp, 70 predicted proteins | sample MGYA00374953_ERZ767285 | MGnify/ENA primary metagenome ERZ767285 (study PRJEB28947, sample SAMN06267186) | marine metagenome | isolation source: Columbia River Estuary | place: USA:Columbia River Estuary, USA | collected 2013-07-23 ...
AAAAAGGCCTTAGGACTTAGCTATCGCCTCGACATAGCGCTCAAAATCATCTCTCGCCAGCCATACCGCTGCCCGTATTGTGCCGAGCGGTTTAGCAGCACCAGCTCTATTCGCTAGCCAAGCTAGCGATCGCGAGGCAGCTCTAGAATTAAGCATATAGAGAACATTGTTCCGCGCTTGATTTTCTGCAGTTATCCGGTCAGCTTCAGCCATGAGCAGTGAGAAAACTGAACAGATTGACGTCCGCTATGTAGCGAACCTAGCTAGAATTGATATCAGCGACGATGAGTGCGCTATGTTTCAAAAGCAGCTGGGTTCCATTATTGGCTACATAGACACCCTCAGAGACATCAATTTAGATACAGTTGATGTCGAAAATTTGGATGCTATAGATGAAACTTATCTCCGGGAAGACACCTGCAAGCACAGTCTAGATCAAGAGGATCTATTGCGAAACGCCCCCGAAAGCGCCAAAGGTCAAATTCGCGTACCCAAAGTCGTAGACGCTTAATTTCACTACCTTCTTATGGAACTCTCTAACCAAAGCATCACCGCACTGCGTAAGCAGCTTGTTAGTGGTGACATCTCTAGTGCTGACATCATCGACTCACTGGCTAATGCCATTGAGACAAAGGACGCTAAAATTGGTGCCTACCTATCTCATGATATCGATACAGCCAAACAGGAAGCAGCAGCTGCTGATCTCAGCCTTCCCCTTGGAGGTATCCCAATAGCAATCAAAGACAACATCAACGTCAAAGGCCAACCTTGTAGTTGTGCATCTCACTTTTTGGACGGTTCTTACACCTCTCCGTATGATGCTACAGTAATCGGAAAATTACGTGCTGCAGGAGCCATTTTGTATGGGCGCACCAACATGGATGAATTTGCCATGGGCTCTACAACAGAAAACTCAGCCCTAGGTAACACCGTTAACCCACATGACATTACGCGCGTGCCTGGTGGCTCATCAGGGGGTTCAGCTGCCGCTGTTGCCTCACAAAGTGCAATCGCCGCTCTCGGATCCGATACTGGCGGCTCTATTCGCCAACCCGCAAGCTATTGTGGCGTGGTCGGTCTCAAACCCTCTTATGGCAGAGTATCACGTTATGGACTAGTAGCATTCGCCTCGTCTCTGGATCAAATTGGCCCGATCACCCAAACTGTCGAAGACTCTGCACTTCTATTAAACGCCATATCTGGCGTTGATCCAGCTGATGCCACATCCTTAACGCAGACAAATGTAGACTTTACCGATAGCTTGAACGAGGGGGTATCCGGCATGAAACTAGGATTACCAAAAGAGTATTTCGGTGACGGCATCGACCCCGCTGTTCGCAGTAAAGTGGATGATTCCATCAAAAAATTAGAAGCTGCTGGTGCGGAGATTGTCGAAATATCACTACCGCATACTGAATATGCGGTGGCGGCTTATTACATTATTGCGCCGGCTGAAGCATCATCTAATCTATCTCGATTTGATGGTATTCGCTACGGGAATCGAGTCGAAGATCCAACCGAAATTATTGATCTATACCGTCGCAGTCGCGAACAGGGCTTCGGGCCCGAGGTCAAGCGACGCATCATACTCGGCACCTATGTTTTGTCCTCTGGGTATTACGACGCATATTACAACAAAGCGCAAAAGGTTCGTAGCCTGATCAAACAAGACTTTGCCAATGCTTATCAAAAAGTGGATGCTATACTATCGCCAGTGACTCCAAATGTTGCTCCGAAAATAGGTGCAGATAAAGACAATCCGCTTCAGCAGTATTTAGCCGATATTTTTACCATTTCGGCCAACTTAGCAGGTATTTGTGGTATCAGTGTTCCGTGTGGAAAAATCACATCAGATTCAGGCAGTGAGCTCCCCGTTGGCCTACAAATCCTCGGACCACACATGGGCGAACAGGCTATTCTGAAAGTAGCAAAATCGGTCGAATCTTCAAATTGATCATTGTCCAGCTGTAGGCAGATATCTATCAAATTTGATGGTCTGGGATTAAGTTAAATCTGAGCTGTTTTATCAGCACTTGGACGACCTAACTTCGAGACCAGACTGCGTATTGCAGCATCAACAGCAAGCCTTTGCTGCTCGGGACTGTTTGATTTTGTATGGTATCGTTTAACCTGATCAGCATTAACGCCCAACCAAGAATCTAAATCCTCCCTAGTAGTCGACGGGTATTGTTCCGCTTTGTTATATTGCACGACAAGAATTGCTTCGTTCCAATTCAAATCAATATTAGCTGCATTTTGAATGAGATTACTCAACGTAGCTTTGCACTCTTTTACTTGAGAGGGATCGCAACTTACCACAAAGACCAATGCGTCACACTGTGACAAGACAAGCTGATCAGCAGCTTGATGTGTCGGATTACCAGACACGGCCTTCACCCCAACTCTGACAAATGGACCATCGGGGAGCGGTTCGGGCAGTATAAATTCAGAGCTAATGACCTCGGCATCAGACACCATTACTGTCCTCAGTGCCGATTGATTGTATTGCTCTACAACACTTCTAATTATCTCTTTTTTACCTGAACCAGGCTGGCCAATGATAGCTATCTTGAGCGATAGCTCACCAGACTTAGATACCCATTTTGCCATGTAATGATTGTATCTAACAAATAGCTCAGTAAATTGCTCGCCCGTTAGCTAACAGCCGGCATAGAGGGCTGATGACTTAGGCCAGTTTGCTCAACTCCCTAGCAACAATAATGAGTGTTTCTTGCACACCTGGTGCATACGGACCTTGCTGCAATACTGCAAGTGTCGTGTCACCCTCAGTAATAAAATCGACTGATCCGCTACCAAAGTTAAGTTCCATATGGTTTGGATCACCTAAACCAAGGGAAGTTATAGTTGAGCGAAAATCTTCCAACGCTTGTTTCTCTTGTCCACCAACAGTAGCTACTGTTCCGATACCAGACAAGTTACGTGCCTTCTGAATCATCTCATTGGCATCTAATACATGATCAACACCAAATATAGCTCGTATTTCAAGCTGCTGCATACCTGCTGATGCAGATTTAATTTGAACGGGGGCGGGAACTGCTGGGACTTCGGATTCTTGATTTGTCATAACTTGCGAATTACTAATTGTTTCAGTATCAGATACTGGAGAATGGTCTTCTTCTGGCGTAGATGTCTCTGGGTCTTCGCCCAATGATGCCACTGCTGGCATGAAGGGCGCTGGAACAGCTGCAAAATCCTGCTGAGGTTCGAGCTTAGCTTTCGCCTCCTCATAATCGTCGGGAGAGTCAGCAACAGCCTTAAACGGCGAGTCGTCTATCGAGCCTACGTCGTCCTGTTCAAACCCACCCATCTTGAAGGGTTGGTCAGCTGATGCCTCTGAATGATCATCCTGGGCAAAAGGAGATGACTCGGCAGTATTTGAGTCAGATTCTTGGTCACTTGTGCTGAATGGGCTAACTACCTCATCATTACTCTCTGATGCGGCAGCGTCCTTGTTTCCACCCGATGCGATACTGAATATTCCTTTCTTAGACATTACTTGATTTGGTTAATTGTTAGCCGATTTTATTTTACTAGCTCTGCTGATTATAACGATTCTCTAATAGTTATCCACACAATAATTCATCATTTTTTTTCGAAAATTATCTCGCCATTGACAAGGCTTACCTGAATCAAGTCTCCATCTTGGAACTTACCCTCAAGCACCTCGAGACTGAGCGGGTCGAGCAGGCATCTCTGAATGGCGCGTTTCAGCGGTCGAGCTCCATAAACTGGATCATAGCCTTGATTAGCGATGAGCTCCTCTGCCTCACCAGAGAGAGACAGGCCAATTCCTTGCTTGGCCAGGCGCTGCCGAACACGTTCAAGCTGCAAACCAACAATTTGTTTGAGCTCATCGCGCTCGAGGCGATCAAAAATGACCGTTTCGTCGATCCGATTCAGAAATTCAGGGCGAAAATGAGATCGCAAAGCTTCCATCACCTTTGCTTCTCTTTGTTCTGCATTTTGCTCACCAATAATAAACTGACTTCCTATGTTTGAGGTCATGATTAAAACCGTATTACGAAAATCAACGGTTCTTCCCTGCCCGTCTGTAATACGTCCATCGTCGAGAACCTGGAGCAATACATTAAAGATGTCAGGATGTGCTTTTTCTATCTCGTCAAAAAGCACAACCGAGTAAGGGTTGCGTCTTACATGCTCACTAAGCTGCCCTCCTTCATCATACCCAACATATCCAGGAGGAGCCCCTATGAGGCGCGCCACACTGTGTTTTTCCATATATTCAGACATATCGATGCGAACCATGGATTGTTCATCATCAAATAAGAATTCAGCGAGAGCCTTTGACAGCTCGGTTTTTCCAACACCGGTTGGACCAAGGAACAGAAAAGATCCAATAGGTCTGTTTTCATCCTGCAAGCCTGCACGGGCGCGGCGCACGGCATTTGATACGGCAACGATAGCATCACTTTGCCCAATCACCCTATCCCCAATGCGCTCCTCCATCTTCACAAGCTTTTGACGCTCACCCTCTTGCAGCCTGCTAACAGGTATGCCTGTCCATGAAGATATCACACGGGCGATATCTTCCTCAGTAACCTCTTCTTTGAGAATACGTGAGTCGGCTTGCAATTGAGAGAGCTTTTGCTGCGCATCAGCGAGATCTTTTTCGGCATCTGGCAGGTTGCCATAGGTTATTTCTGATGCACGGTTTAGATTGCCCATTCGTTGGGCTTGCTCCGCTTCGCGCCGAAGCTCTTCGATACGTTCTTGGGCCTCCCTAACTACGTCAATGACGTCTTTCTCATTTCTCCAGCGCGCCATCAAAGTAGCTGACTCTTCTTTGAGATTAGCCATCTCCTCTGTAACCTTTGCCAGCCTCGCAGCACTTGCATCATCATTTTCTTTCTCCAAAGCTTGGCGCTCCATTTCTAGCTGCATGACCTGGCGCTCAATACGATCAATCTCTGTCGGCATCGAGTCCAACTCAATTTTTAAGCGCGCAGCCGCCTCGTCAATAAGGTCAACCGCCTTGTCAGGTAAAAAACGATCTGTGATATAGCGGTCTGAAAGTTGTGCCGCCGCAACGATCGCACCATCTTTGATACGAACTCCGTGGTGCACTTCATAACGCTCTCTCAAGCCCCTTAAGATCGCTATCGTGCTATCGACGCTAGGCTCCTCACAGCGCACAGGTTGAAAGCGGCGTTCAAGCGCCGCATCTTTCTCAATATATTTTCTGTATTCGTCAAGTGTCGTTGCTCCAATGGTATGAAGTTCACCACGAGCAAGCTGAGGTTTGAGTAAATTGGATGCATCTACAGCTCCCTCACTTGCACCAGCACCAACAATAGTGTGCAACTCATCTATAAAGAGAATAATCTCCCCTTCAGATTCGGTCACCTCTTTAAGAAACGCCTTAAGCCTATCTTCAAACTCACCTCGATATTTGGCACCTGCAATCATGCCACCAAGATCCATCACAATTAAACGCTTATTTTTCATCGAATCAGGCACATCACCACTAATGATCCGCTGGGCAAGCCCCTCAACAATGGCCGTCTTACCCGTACCCGGCTCACCTATGAGTACCGGGTTGTTTTTGGTTCTTCTTGATAAAACCTGCATGATTCGGCGAATTTCTTCATCACGACCAATTACGGGGTCGATCTTTCCCTCTCTTGCTTTAGCTGTAAGGTCTGTACCGTATTTCTCCAAGGTTTGGTATTTACCCTCGGGATCCTGATCGGTGACTTTTTGACTACCCCGAATCTCCTTTAGTGCCAAATCAGCTTTCCCCCTGTCCAATCCTGCCTGTTTTAATAATTTACCAGCGGGAGAATCGGAATCCAAATTACCCAATATAAAGTGTTCAACGCTAAGGAAGTCATCACCCATTCCCTCTCGAACTTTATCTGCAGCATCTAAGCTAGAACGTAATCCATAGCTCATTTGCGGTTGCGCTGTAGCACCTTGAATACTGGGTTCAGACTCGAGAGCATTGATTGCCTCAGCCTTGAGACGCGTTATATCAATACCAGCTTTCTCTAGGAGAGGTACAACGATGCCGCCCTCTTGCTGCAATAGCACAATCAAGACATGCAAACTTTTCAACTCAGCATGAGCAGAACGCGTCGCCAGTTGTTGAGCAGCTTGCAAAGCCTCTTGGAATTTAGTGGTGATTTTATCAAGTCCCATAATATTAGTCAGTTATGTTTTAAAGTTGATTACAGAGTAATACGATTACTGTGCAATCTGAAGGTAAAGCGTCATCATAGCAATTTTTTGTTCACTTATTTATTAATTTATTCTGCCGTCTTACTGTTGGTTATTGGAGTGCTGTTAACTTACAAGCAGGCGTAAAAATAAGAAATCTAGGATAGAAATAGCCTCGCATTTCAAAAAACTCCCAACTTCAACCTTGCAACAGACTAGCTCTCCAGCATATCCACCAGCATGTCTAAGGCACTGCCACCCAAACCCCGCAGTTTGAGCCAGAAAAAAAGCGCTATCACAATTGTGGCATCGCAATACAACCCTGAGTTCACCGATGCGCTGGTGGAGAGCACTCAACAAGAACTCGCTGAGCTCAATCCCAATCTCCAAATCAACACTATTCGGGTGCCGGGAGCTTTTGAAATACCCGTGCTGGTAGAATCAGTCATGCAACAGCAAAAACCTTCCTGTGTTATCGCTCTTGGACTGATCATCCGTGGGCAAACTGCGCATGGCGACTTGGTAGCTGAGAGTGTGACTCAATCCCTTCAACAAATCGCAGTTTATCATGTTACTCCCGTAATCCATGAAGTTATTTTATGTGACGACTCGAAGCAAGCCTACGCCAGATGTATTGGGAGCAAGCTTAACAGGGGCAAAGAAGCTGCTAGGGCTGCCTTGGCCATGATGGACAGCATGGGTCAAATACAGCATAGCGTCACTCGCGTATTTCCAAACAAATAGTTATGGCCATTCTAAAGCGTCGAAATATCCGAGAAGCCGCCATTCAGTTTCTCTACCTAGCGGACATTGAAGACGGCCCTGAGGCCGGAGATATGGAAGAAGCCTTCTGGCAAATGATCCAGGAGAGCAGCCTCAATAAGCTCAACCTGGCCAAGGCTAAAGCAATCCTTCATGTTGCCCAGGGACGGGGCAACCGCACTCTCAAATTTGAGCAATTAGCCACAGCGATCCAGCCTGAGCTGAAAGCAAATCCAGAAGCGCAGGGCCTTTATGTGTCTCTACAACAGCTCGTGACTCTGGAAGACACGCTAAGCCAACAGATCGACACTCTGCAATCAATCTTGCAGAACAAAAGCACCAACCCGGTACCCGATCACGCAATAGATGAGGTCATCGAAATCAATCAGGGTCTGATACAAGCTCGGTTAGCATGGATGGAGACATCATCAGATTATCCAAATTGGACTGCCAAACTTGAGCCCATAAATGCAACGATTGCCCATCTTGCAAGATCATCCCAAAGGCTGGCATCGATCGAGGATCCAGATTCAACCATTGTTGACTTTGCCCATCTTCGTTCAAGTAGTGCAGAACTCTCTACTTTCCGCAGAGAAACTCAAGAGGTCGTTGGTCAAATTCTCGAGCATAAAGAAAAAATTGATGCTGATCTTGCCAGAATCATCGAAAACTATGCACCAGAACGAGTTGACCCGGTAGATCGAGCTATCCTCCGACTTGCCGTCTATGAGCTGCAAATGTCGGATGATATTCCACGTGCTGTCACCATCAACGAAGCAATTGAGATCGCCAAGAAATTTGGCACCAGCGACTCGTCTCGCTTCATTAATGGCATCTTAGACGCACTCTAAGAAACGCGATGCCTCTGTGCGCACGATGTGACCTATTCGTCATGAAAGGCTGCTTAGAAGTTGCCGTATCTATGATGTAGGATAAGACTGCCGCCAGAGGTTACAGCTTGCAGCGGCTAGACCAAAATGGTTCAATGCATTAGCATATTACTTATCGAAGTGACTATATGAAATGTCCTGTGCCCTGCATTGCCAATTAACAGTAAATGAGCAAAACGATTGAAATTCACGGAGAAAGCAATATCCCAAAACAGGGAGCTCTCGTTATTCCCGGCAGGCTTGATTTCAACCAGATGCTTCTCCTGGAGCAAGTTTTCGCGGGAAGAAAAATAACATGGCTTTGTGAGGAAAACGTCGTGTTTGACGACTCTGTGCGCAGCTACCTTGAACAAGATGGGATTACAGCTGTAGCCTTCTCAGCTACCGACCAGGCCCCAGAGCTTGTCGGCAAAACACTCGAGGCTAACATCAATGATGGCGGGTTCATCATTTACCTGAGTGGTCTCGTCAGCGTGCGCGAGGGTGAGTGCCGGCATCTCATTGCCGCTAATCTAAAGCAACTTTGTGCACTAGGCCTCCCTATTCTCCCCCTCGCCGTGGCGAAGCCTATGGAACTGGCATACGCACCTGAAAAACTCAGCAAATTGCCGGGCACTATTTTTTCTTTCGCCCCGCTATTACCTGCCGAGTCAGTCTCGGTAGCAGCATGGCAAGAAGCGATACACGCCGCCGATGAAGTTTGGTTCTCAGCCCGAGCGTTCCTCGGTGAATCCCTTCCTGTTGCTATCCTCAACGGCATCAAAAAAAACGGCGCTACAACAGCTCTATTTGATGGGACTGACGATTCAGCCACCAGTTATGATAAACTACTCGGAGCAGCGGTTGCTTTAGCTGGAGTCATCAAAAAACAGACCAAAAAAAGGCGTGTCGGCATATTATTGCCCCCAGGGAAAGGCGGCATGATCGCCAATCTCGCCGTTATTTTTGCAGGAAAAATTCCTGTAAATATAAACTTCACCTCCAGCCAAAGTGCTATTCACTCATCGATTCGTCAGTCAGGAGTCGATAAATTTATCACTGCTGATCCTTTTGTTCGTAAGGTCGCGTCTTTCCCATGGCCTCCCAATCGCGACCTTATTTTCATAGAGCGTGTATTACCAGCCATCAAAAATAAGATCATTCGCTGGGTTATATTGTGCAAAATCTTGCCGACACCCATTCTCATCAAGATTCTCGGCCTATCAGACCTTCAAGGAGACGACGAGGCCGTGCTTCTATTTACCTCAGGGTCTTCTGGGGAGCCCAAAGGTGTGCCACTTACACATCGAAATGTGCTAGCCAACGTTTGCCAATTTGGCTGCAAAATACAGCTCCGCCATCAAGCTAAGATTCTTGGTTGTCTTCCTTTGTTTCATTCCTTTGGTAGCACCGTAACATTATGGTACCCATGTATTGAGGGCATTAACCTCATTACCTATCCCAACCCTCTAGAGACCAAACGCCTGGCCGAGCTAATAAGCATGCACAGTGCTAATCTACTGCTCTCTACACCCACATTTTTACGCGGTTACATGCGTCGGGTAAAACCCAACCAATTACAGTCACTAGACTACGTCATCACAGGGGCTGAAAAGCTTCCCAATTCTTTGGCAGAATCATTCCATCAAAAATTTGGAATCATGCCGATGGAAGGCTACGGATTAACGGAAACAGCCCCAGCTACAAATGTTAATTTACCTGATCCCGCTGGCGAAGGCCAGGCCCCAATCATACCCACCAATCGCCGTGGCTCGGTAGGTAAATTCCTGCCAGGAATCGCTATCAAGATGACGGATCCAGCGACCGGAGATCCATGCCCTATTGATACACAAGGCGCAATCTGGCTTCGTGGTGCAAACGTATTCCCAGGATACTTGGATAACCGCAAAAAAACCGATGAGGTCATCACAGATGGCTGGTTCAATACTGGCGACATTGGCCGAGTAGACGAAGACGGGTTCTTATTCATTGAAGGTCGTTTATCACGTTTTTCAAAAATAGGCGGCGAAATGGTCCCCCACGAAACCATCGAAGCCGCTATCACTAAGCTTCTCGGACTCGATGATGAAACTGATCGCCGCATTGCGGTGGTGGGTATTCCAGACATACAAAAAGGTGAGGCCATTGCCTTACTTAGCACGGTCTGTAGCGAGACATACCAACAAGAATGTATCGATCTTCGCTACAAGTTAATGGATACGGGCTTACCCAGCCTATGGTGCCCTAAAGTATTTATTCCCGCAGATCAGATTCCAATGCTAGCCTCGGGCAAATTAGATATCAAAGGGTGCCAAGAACTTGCTCGGGAACAAATATGAAAACTTTGTTTTTCATCATACTCTCCATGACATGGGTTCACGCCCAGATACCTTCAGATTGCACCCAAGTGATCATAGGCACATCATCAAGTTGGAGCTCCTCATACGCCACACTTACCCTCTACGAGAAAAGGAATAAGAATTGGCATGCTACCATCCCAACATGGCATGCACGCCTCGGTAAAAATGGTCTTGCGTGGGGGCTTGGCGTTCACCCGAACTTTAAGTCATCGGCGCCGATAAAAAAAGAAGGTGACCAACGCACCCCTGCTGGGATTTTTAAAATTGGTGGCGCATATGGCTACGCCCCCAAGATCAAACACTTTGATAAATTGCCTTACCGCCAAATCACGGAACGAGATCTCTGGGTGGAAGATCAAATATCGCCGTATTATAATCAACATCTCATTCTGAGCACCTCCCCAAAAACAGTATGGCAACACAAAGCACAGATGAGGCAAAATGATCACGCTCACTCACTGAAGCTCTATATAGGTCACAACGATTCCATGCTCGGTGGCGAGTCCTTACCGGGACGAGGTTCTGCCATTTTTTTTCATATCTGGCGTAATAATGGAGATAGCTCGACCGCAGGATGCACCACAATGACTGAGCGCTCTCTAAAAAAGCTCATTGCATGTATCAACCCAGATCGGCACCCCCACTACGTAATCCTCCCCAAACAAGAATACCAGCAGCTCAAAAAAAGCTGGAGACTTCCTTAATCTGAGGTCTAATTCATATGAGCAACATTACGTGCTCATTCTATACGATGCTATCTTTTTCAAGTTGTTGGAATAATTCACGCCACTCGGAGGGCGATGAAATGATTGATGAAATAATCGAACTTGGATTCGACAGCATTGAGCTGAGTCATGGCATGACAATCAGCAAATTTCCAGGCATTCAAAAGGCTTATAAGGAGGGGAAATTTCGATGTTCAGGAGTGCACAATTACTTCCCTTCTCCTGTTGAAGTCATGATCGATGCACCCGATGCATATGAGTTTAGCTCGCATCGGCCTCACGAGAGAACTCGCGCCATGGAGATGACGCTACGCACTCTAGAATTAGCAGCGGAGTTTGATGCCAAGTATGTAGTCATGCACATGGGTTCTGTTCCAATGCCATCAAAGAAATGGACAAAAAAGCTCACTAGAATGCTTAAAGACGGCCATCAGCTTGAAAGAAATTTCGCCAAGCATAAGCTTAAATTTGTTCGAAAGCGGGAAAAAATAGCGCCTCTGTATTACCAGAGAGCCATCGAAGCTCTGGAGCAGCTAGCTGAGAAAGCAGCTGAGCTTCAAATACCTTTGGCCGTTGAGTCACGCAGTAGATATGAAGATGTTCCAAATGAATCAGAAATGCAGCGCCTGCAAGACCACTTTAAAGACAACCCCTGGGTTGGCTACTGGCATGACTTTGGACATGTTCAGCTAAAACACAACCTCGGCTTTTTAGACCATGACCAATGGCTAGAGAAAATGGCTCCTTATCTTATAGGATGTCACGTGCATGATGTCTATTGGCCAGACCGCGACCACCGTGTACCACTCACGGGCGAACTAGACTTCGTAAAATTACTCCGCCACGTTGATCCAAGATTACCTCTTGTGTGGGAGCTGTCACCAACACGCCAAGCATCAGAAATCAAAGAATCCCTCCGAGTGTGGAAAACTAAATTCCCTGAAACCCTGAGCTCTTAGATGCTCATGACTGATCTGACAGCTTCACGCTTCAATCTAAGTTCACGCCATTCGTTCACTAACCGTGAGGCCTCAATAACCCCGCAGCCCGACGGAACTGCAACATGTTCACCTTCCCAGTGAACACCTCGTATAGCTACCAGCGAGGTAAATGATCCGTCTTTGAGGAGACCAAACGGCGCGCCAAAATACGGTGGGCAGTTCAAGCGACTTCTCCATGCTTTCAACAGCGCCATCGTTTCTTGAGTGCGTGGCAATGGCCCAAGCGCAGGTGTTGGGTGAAGCCTTTTAATCAACTCATCAACACTTCTATCAGCAAAAAGCTCTACATCAATTGGAGTATGAAAATGAACTAACTGGCCTAAATCTAGAATGTTTCTCTCGCTGCGCTCAACCACACCGATATCTGAAAGTTTGGCAACCATGGTCTGCGCAACAAATTCATGCTCTCTGATTTCTTTACCATCCACTGCAAAAACAACCTGTTCATCTGCTTTGGCCGTTCCGGCTAGCGCCATCGTCTTAAGAGATCTTCCCTCCTGTTTAAAAAGCAATTCAGGTGTAGCTCCACAAAAACCACTCTTTCCAGAACTCCATCCATAGCTGTAAAAAGGTGCCCCTAAATTCTGCATTCTGCCGATCAACCGATCACCGATGCCACTGACAAGCCGCCCTCTTTCCGTTGCTACCGGGACTGATTTCTCAATGACTCCTTTGACAATCATCTCATTAATCTCAGCAAAAACAGTCGCAAAACTTTCAGATTCTAGCTCATCCCACCTTATTTCGAGCTCCTCTTTGCCATATCCTAGATCTGCCAAATTCGGGACCTCTATAATTCTAGCCGGCACTTTCCATGGTTGTTGACATGACAAGGCAAAATCATTGACGTAGAATGCCGTAGCGTTCTCCGGCGCCACCGCAAACTCATCAAATGGACCAAGCCCGACAGTATAACTACCGTCACCTGCTTTCATAAAGGCTATACCATCATTTTGCTCCATACTGTGCACCCCTCTAATCAACAGCGACAAAGCACTTAGTCCAAGACTATTTTAACTCATCCTCAATTTGGTATTTGGTATTTTGCTATTGTGAATTAGAAGTAACCCATGGGTCGCATCCCTGAAGATACTATTGAACAAGTCATTGCCGCCACCGATATCGTGGACTTGGTAGGCTCTTATCTGCCCCTAAAACGGGCAGGATCGAATTTTAAGGCAAATTGTCCCTTTCATAACGAAAAGACTCCGTCCTTTATGGTCAATCCTGCTCGGCAATCCTATCATTGCTTTGGCTGTGGTGAAGGCGGTAATGCTATCAGCTTCGTGATGTCTTACGAAAACCTTCCATTTCCAGATGCTATCAAAAAACTAGCTAGCCGAGCTGGCGTTGTTGTCCAAGAGGATGCCTACGATCCTGAGGCCGATAAACGTAGAAGGCGTAAATCGCGGCTACTCGAGCTCCACAACCAAGCAGCACGCTTCATGCATCAAACCATGATGGAATCACCGGATGCTCAGCATGCACGTGACTACTTGAAATCACGTGGCTATGGCAAAGGCATGGCCGAAAGATGGGTCGTTGGCTGGATGCCGGAAAATGCTAACACCTTTCTGAATTGGGCCAGAGAGCAAGGCTTTACTGGACGTGAGCTTTGTGAGAGCGGCCTTGCTGCTCTCAAAAATGAGAATAACTCTCGCGCTGGCATTTATGTGCGATTTCGTGATCGCCTTATGTTTCCGATTCATAATGATTACGGAGACATCATCGCTTTTAGTGGTAGGCAGCTTCGCAACGACCCTAATACGGGGAAATATATTAACTCTCCGGAAACTCAGCTGTTTAAAAAATCAAAGATCTTTTTTGCCCTCGATAAAGCTCGCCGGCACATGACGAAGGATAAATATGCTCTGCTCTGCGAGGGACAAATTGATGTCATTGCCTGCCATGAAAGTGAAATAGGCAGCGCTATTGCAACTTTGGGCACTGCTTGCACACCTGAGCATGCTAGACTACTGAAGCGATATACTAGTGATGTCGTGATTTGTTTCGATGCAGATGCTGCTGGATTTAAAGCCGCAGACAAAGCCTTCACCATACTCGCCCCAGAGGGCATACATATTCGCATGGTAATTATGCCTCCGGGAGATGATCCGGACTCTCTCATCAAGCGCGAGGGTGCGGACACTTTCAAAACACTGGTAGAGGATTCTCAAGAATATTTTATTGTCAAACTCGAGCACGAATCTTCAACGCGTGATTTAACCTCGGTACGAGAGAGAACAGCATTAGCCAAAGAGCTTGCCAATCTAATTGCGTATGTTGGCGATAAGCTCACCAAGGATGGCCTCATCAATCAGGTGGCAACAAGACTCGGCATTGGTGCTGAGGAGATGCGTGGTAGCGTAGTAGAAGCAGAGAAACAGCGAGCCAGGGGAAAGTTCTTTGAACAAAGGCAAGCCAATGCAGACAACAAAGCTAATAGCGCCAATTCAAAACCAAAAGCAACGCCGATGAATGGTTCTATAGCTTACCTTTGCCACCTCGCTTTGACTTCTCAAGACGCTCAAGATTGGCTAGGAGAGCAGCTAGAGACTATTGCCGATCCGTTAAGTTCGCTTTCAGGTGGATCTATTTTGCGTGATATTCTGGCGAAGCTTCCTAACCCATCAAATGCTGCGGCCATCCAAACTTATCTGACATCACTAAAGCCTGATGATCAGCAAGCCCTTCGTAATTCACTTACTCAAGATACCCCGAAATCTCCTGTCAGGGCAGCAGAGGAAACGACAGCTATGCTGGTCAACACTCACTTTCAAAATAAAGAAGCTGCCGTGCGAGCAAGACTTCGACAGCCCGACTTGGGACCAGAGCAAATGGTAGCCCTCATGAATGAAGCCAAAGAGCTTCAGGACATTCTAAAGAACCTTCAGCAAAGGTTCATCAGGTAACAGCACAACCACCAGTTGATCGGATAACTGGTTAGGCCAGTGAATTGCTCGTCTAATTAGTTACTGGCTTAGCCAGTATAACAGAATCCCCAGCTTGCACTACCATGCCAGGCTTCATGCTACGGTAATCGATGTCTGCTATAATACGTTTACCCTCAATCGCATTGATATTCACTTTACCGATAAAATCAGCCCCCCTTTTGACGATCAACTTGGTACTTCCATCAACGGGCATGTTGTCTGGAACGTTGATCACGGCGAACCCCCAGTTATGATCTGCGGCTGTGACACGACCCTCTGCCCTATTGCCAGCAATACGCAGCTTTCTTTTCTGGATACGATCGTTGAGATCGGTTATTGACTGCTCATTGATTTCCACTTTCTTTTCAACTGCTTCAGCAAGCGCCTGTTGATCTTCAAACTCTCGTCTTGCCTTCTTAACATCCCCCTCTAATTGCTCAACGAGTGCGGGAACTTGAGTCAGCTCAATATCTCCGCCCAGCTCCGCAAAGGCTGTCTTGATACTGGCAATGACATCCTGGGTTTGCTTGAGCTTGCGGTCTTGCTCAGCGATCTTGCCGCTCCAATTTGCAGATTCACGTTTACCGAGCTTAATTTTAGCCTCAACGTTGGCTAACTCAGCATCAGCTTCTACCAGTGACTCGTTCACCAAGTCTCTTTCGGCCTCCATATCCTTAGCCTCTTTTTTAGTTTTAATGATATAGGCATTACGTGTCAGGTTTTGACCTTCAAGCTCTTTGCGATCGTCTTGTAATTCGTTAAATTTGCCCATCGTACTGAAGGAAAACCAACTACCGGTAAGTATGACAATGATGGCAATGAGATAGAGAGCGATTTTCATGATCTAGAATTATGTAAGGGAGAATGAGGGAGACTTGTTTGTAAAGTCGAGTTGTATCGTAATGTATGAATGACCGTGCTAATATATTAACTGGCTTACAAACCAATGACTTCAGCAGGTTGTGCAACGACTTGCTCTGGCACTACCACGTCACCGGCACGTAAGGCTACACCGGGAGCGACTGAATTTTCAACGATGTCGGCTGCTGCTCGACCTGCCTCGACGGCCGTGACCTTTAATTTGGCTATCACCTCTTCAGCCCTGACCACTTCCAAGTAAGAACCAGGAACGACTCCCTCGTTGTCCCCACCTGCAAGAATAACAAATCCCCAACTACTATAGATAGAGCGAACGGTCGTTTTAAGGCTGGTAAGAGATCGACCCGACGAGTAGTCACCGACAATCTGATTAAGTGACTTTATCTTCTGCTCGTAATCTTGGTTTTGTTGATTTAAGGCTGCTATCTTGCTCTCCTCGAGCGCAACCCCTTCCTGCGCCTCAACGAGTTGGCTTCGCAAACGCTTCAGCTTGGGTATGAGTGCATCTGGCGCGGGCAGATCTTTCAATATATCGTTTGCTGTGGCGATCTCGCCCTCTTTGTCAGCAAAAGCTTCTTTCAAGGATGCTATCTCTTTCTTAAGATCATCGTAATCCCTAATAGCTGTTGCCAAAATTTTACCCGTTTCGACAAGTTTGAGCGCCTTGGCATCCCTTGATGACTCCGCTTCTTTGAATCTTTTACGCTGAGCTTCCAACTCCGCCACAGTCCTCACTTTTTCCGCCTGTGCTGTGCGGAGATTACCTGTTTCGTTTTCATAAGCCTTCTGGTTCTTGAAAGCTACAAAAGCAGCAATAACCAAAACGACAGCAGCGATGATTCCAATGATTTTAGACATGACGGGTAAATATTTGTTACAGATGTCTTAACATTCATCAGCAACATTAGATATTTTACAAATTTTACACATAACCCGCAATGTAAAATTTGTTTATTTTCATCGCCTTTTTCCTAGTGTTTACGATGATTAAACTACATTCACCGAGATAACTCGGCTACTTTTTGTAATCATGCAGACCATTTTGCGCATTTTCTCATATCTCGGCAAGTATCCTAAACTGGCCAGCGCCCAGCTAATCTGTGCCATTTTAATGACGCTAATGCTGTTAGTATTCCCTATAATGACGGGGCGCATTAAACGTGAGGTAATAGATAATGGTGAAATTGAAAAGCTCTGGCCCTACGTCGTAGTCGTCGTTGTTGCCTTTTTTTTACGTGATTTCTTTAACTGCCTGCGCATCCTCATCAATAACACCTTCGAGCAAAAAGCGATTTATGATTTACGCTCATCGCTTTACAAAAAATTGCAGCGTCTTCGGCTCAAATGGTTTGATGAGCGGCGCACTGGCGACGTCATGACGAGGGTGGCTGAGGATGTACCACAGATGGAACGCGTTCTTATTGACGGTATCGAACAGGGATTGATCGCGCTTCTGCAAGTAATTATTGTCACCGTTTTTCTATTCACTCGGTCTCCTATTCTGGCTGTCAGTGCATTAGCTCCCCTACCCTTACTCGTTATTGGAGGTTGGTTATACTCGAGACACGCCGGCAAGCGATACCGTGTCCTGCGCAAGGCTACCGGCGAAATGAATGCTATGCTGCACGACAATATTGCGGGAATTCGCCAAATTAAATCTTACGCTGCCGAGGATGATGAATTTGCTAGCTTCAATAAGTCCTCATCACAAGTGCGTGACGCCAACCTTACCGTAATGAAAGCGTGGGCTATCTACTCACCTACCATGAGTTTCTTCAACTCAATAGGCTATACCTTGGTTCTTGCCGTTGGCGCATGGCAAATCTATCACCATGGTTTAGATAATGCCGTCTTGTTGGAATTCTTTACCATTATTTGGGCTCTATACGAACCACTGGGAAGGCTCCACCAGCTCAACCAAATGGCACAATCATCGAGAGCCGCGGCAGAGCGTGTATTTAACATACTGGATGAAGATGATGAAATTCATGCCACGGATGGAATTGATTTGCCCACCCCTACCAAAGGCCATGTCAAATTTAAGAACCTAACATTTTCTTACGCAGAGCAGCCGACCCTTCTCAATGTCAGCCTAGAAGCTAACCCAGGCCAAACCATCGCTTTAGTAGGCCCGACCGGCGCAGGCAAATCAACCATCGTAAATCTATTGTGCCGCTTTTATGAATATGACGCTGGATCGATGACTATTGACGGCATCGAGCTTAACACCATATCGAAAAAATCTTTGCGTTCAACGATTGGATACGTGACCCAAGATGCCTTTCTCTTTAATGGACCTGTGCGGGAAAATTTACATCTTGGCAAAAGAGATGCCTCTGATGATGAGATGTGGAATGCTTTGAGAGCCGCTAACGCTGATCAGTTTGTCAGTGAACTACCGGATGCCCTAGACACCATTGTAGGCGAGCGCGGCGTCAAATTATCTGGTGGCGAACGCCAACGCTTGTCCATAGCACGAGCCCTACTCAAAAACCCACCAATTTTACTCCTAGACGAAGCTACTGCATCAGTAGATAGCAAGACTGAACGCTTAATTCAAGAGGCTCTGGACCACCTCATGGAGAACCGAACTGCATTTGTCATCGCCCACCGCCTATCAACGATACGAAATGCGGATATGATACATGTGTTGGACCGCGGCCAAATTATTGAAAGTGGATCTCACGAAGACCTCATCCACAAGAACGGCAAGTATGCTGAATTGTCGCGACAATCATACCTCCGCTAAACCTATCACAGGCAATCCTTGTAAAAAAGGAGGCCATACTGCAGTTACACTGCCGGCATTAGTTACTCTGCCCATTCAACCTCTGAGCCCTTAGCCCAGAGATCTTCCAAAGCATAAAGCTCACGCAAATCGGTGTGCATTATGTGCACCATGACATCGATGTAGTCCAAAACCACCCAGCGCGAGTCAGCGTTCCCCTCAGCGTTAACGGCATGAGCCTTAAATTTCTGCACCATTTCTTTTTCGACATCACGCATCACCGCCTTGAGGTGAGGTAACGACGTGCCCGAGCAGACGACCATAAAGTCGGTAAGCGATGATACTCCTCGGAGGTCGATGACGCGAGTATCCTCAGCCTGTATTTGTTCGGCCGCACGAGCGCAAGCAATGGCGAGTTCCTGTCCTTCAATAGCCATGAAATTTTGTAATGTATGGGGATAAAAAAACCGCCCTGGTTGGCGGCAACTCAATAGTTATCTTGTATCATCTATCGACTATCACATCGATTTAACGAAACAACACACCGAAAACAAAATGGAGCATAGCGGATTCGAACCGCTGACCCCTTGCATGCCATGCAAGTGCTCTACCAACTGAGCTAATGCCCCTTGTTTTCGACATTTCCTACCACCCCTGCTAAGCAGGTGCAACAGGTTGTGCGGGCTGGAAGTATCTCACTCAAGGGCATGTGGCAAGAGGTTTTTTACCGCTACAGCGTTTGATTACAGGCTACTGGCTCGCCTTAACCAACCACTTACGAAGATCCTGCGCCACGTTCAAGGTGCTGTCGAGTCGCCGCTCGCGGCTGTTAACCCAAGTCTGATTTGAGAATACAGGGTGGGTCAACCACACCGAACCTACGACTGTGGAATTTACATTCAGCTCACCAGCATCACCTTTCAGCCTATTCCACCACGCTATATCATTAGCAGATTTTGTATCCGCTTGCCACGCAGAGTCTCCAGCAATTGGCATTGCTGACATCGTATGTAATCCAATAATGCCAACGCAGCTTTCACCGGACTTAAGGCAACGCTCTCTCAGCCATTGCTCCTGCCCTTCTAGTGAAAGATCCAATGGTGTAAAAACAAAACGAATGGTTCGAGCTGGATTTTCACGGGCCATTGATGACGCCAACATCATGAGGGTAGACACCGTATTTGCATCTGCATCTTCTCCCGCTCCCGCGTATGAAACTACCGCGAAGACAACCTCGTCGGGAGTCTGTTCACCGAGTATTTCTACCGATAAACTTTTCCATAGAAATCCATGCGCAGCCTTACCTTCAGATTTAACTACAGGATAGCCAACATTCTGAGGTCCAAGGCGCCCCTCAATCATCGATGCCGCCCGACGCAACCCAACTCGCCCCTGCTCCGATTCGATATTTCGCTGACCGATACGATCAGCAAACTTATCAACCATATCCTCTAAATCACTCACCCTAAGTCCATGAGAGACAATGACCGCATGATTTTTTTCATCCTCACGCTCTAAATAGAAATACATGAACATAAAGATGATTGTTCCGATGACAACGCCTACTGGCAAAATCATGAGTAGTATTTTGTAAATACGCGGAGACTTGGTGTCGGATTGGTTCACGTTAGATTCAGACATAAGGTAAATGAAAAATATTTTTCGAATGATTTTATTTGAGCTTTTTAAGCACTTCAGAGGCAGCTCTATTGTGGGCTCCACATTCGCCAAGTTTTGCCGCAGTAGACAATAAGTCTTTTTGCAAATCCTCTCTGTAGCCTTCGTCTTCCATTAACCGCTTAATACTTCGAGAAATATTACCTGGCTCAGCTTCGCCCTGAATCAATTCTTCGACCACCTCCTTACCTGCGAGAATGTTGACTAGACCTATAAAATCCAACTTTACGAGTAGTTTGCCTATCATCCACGTTGGCCATGAAATTTTGTATACAAGGCAGTAAGGCAATCCTAAAGCCGCGGCCTCAAGAGTAGCCGTACCACTTGCAACTACCCCTGTGGTAGCACGCTGCATTAACGAATAGCTGGTGCCTGTTTTGACTTTAATAAGAAATGCCGGCAATTTCGCATCCAGTATGATTGAGCTCATCTGTTCTGCCAAAATATCTGATGCAGCCGCTGCCTCAAATTTCCAATCTGGATTCTGTGAATGAATACGCCTAGCCGTCTCTACCATAACGGGAAAAAGCCTCGCAACTTCACGTTCCCTGCTACCCGGAAACAGGCCTATCAAATCTTGCTCACGGATAGTGTCTTCTTGCTTATCTTTCAACTCATCAACCAAAGGGTGCCCTGTAAAAACGGTAGCCAGACCAGCTGACTCAAATATTTCTCGCTCAAAGGGAAAGATACACATCATCAGATCGAGGTTTTCGGCCATTTTTGGTATCCTCCCCTTATTCCAAGCCCAAACCTGAGGACTGATGTAATAAACAATTTTTGTATGCGGTGAACACTTTTTAACCGCGTAAGCAAGGCGCAGATTGAAACCAGGGTAGTCAATCAAGATAAGCACATCTGGCTGAAGCTCTGCAACCTCCTCGAGCATTGCATTAAAGCGCTGTTTGAACCATCGGTAATGCTTGAGCACCTCCCAAATACCCATCACGGCGGCATCTTCCACCCAGTCCACGACATGATCACCCGATGCAGTTCTCATGGCAGGCCCACCAGCTCCACGAAAGGCAATGTCAGGTTCTTGAGATAGCAATGCATGCATAAGACAAGACCCGTGGGTGTCACCACTGACCTCACCCGCAACAATGTAAATCGACTTCTGATTTGCTCTGCTCACCACCACACAGATAGCTGGGTAAAAAAAAACTGCAAACTTGAATCTTTCTTCTTCCTTCTTGATTGTTGCCCTAAGATTCTCAACCTTTGCAACCCATGCGCATCGATATCATTACCCTTTTTCCAGATATTGCTCTCAGCCCACTGAGTGACAGCATCATCAAACGTGCTCGCGAACAAGGTATAGTCGACATTCATGCGCATCAGCTACGTGACTGGGCCGCTGGCAAACATCGCAAAACAGACGATTACCTGTGTGGTGGCGGCCAAGGAATGCTGCTGATGCCTGAACCAGTCTTCAAGGCTGTGGAGGAGTTGAAAAATGACCACACTCGAGTCATACTCATGACACCCCAAGGCAAACCTTTTCAACAGGCAGATGCTCAGCGCCTTTCTACGTCCGAACATTTGATTATCCTGTGTGGACACTATGAAGGGGTCGACCACCGCATCATCGACTCGCTCGTTGATGAAGAAATATCGATTGGCGATTACATATTAACCAATGGAGCCATAGCTGCTGCCGTATTCACTGATGCCATCGTACGACTAATACCAGGAGCTTTGGGAGATGCCCGATCGCCAGTGGACGAATCATTCTCAGACCCCAAAATGCTCGAAGCGCCAGCATACACTAAGCCAAATGACTTTCGCGGCATGCATGTTCCTGAGGTCTTACTGAGTGGCGACCACGGAAAAATATCGACTTGGAAAAAGGATCAAGCACTGGAACGCACAAAAGCAAACCGACCAGACCTACTCGATAGCTAGTCCTTCCCCAGCATTTTATCAATCTTGGTAACTAATTTGTGAGGGCACCTGCCACGCTGGTATTTATTCCACATGACATCGCGTAGTTTTTTTAACAACTCCTCGGGAATAGGATCATAATGGTGCCATTCCTCATCACCCTTGATTTGGGAGTATAATTTCCACTCAGCAGCATGATAGGTAGCACGATACATTATTGTCCCCTCGTCGCCTTCTTCTCTCCACTGATGTTTCTGCATACATTTCATTATGCAAAATCTCCACAAATGAGAATGCGAAACTTCCATGATTCCAGTCATTGACGAGAGATCAGATTTTTACGACAGTATAGATCGTGATTCGCCTCCTCCAGAGTGACCTTACCAAAGTCACCCTTTTTTTCATTCTTACCATTCTAGCCTCGGCCGTCATTTCGCCTTGGCTCTACAATGCAGGGATGTTGCTTGCCGAGGTCGGGCAGTCACGGGACTTAAACCCCATCCTAGATTGGGCGGCCAATCGCTGTTCCGGCAGAGCATTTGCCACCTATTATGATCACACGTTACTAATAAGTGCACTCGCCTTAGCTGGTCCCTTTATTATGTGGTGTAACCTTTCTGGGCAAAGTTCACGGCAACCCGCAAACCCGTGGCGGGTGAAACTAGCTAAATCACGCAGCAGCAGCCAATGCGGACAAGCATTATATCGGGATCCAAAGGCCACGCTTCACTTTGGTATAGGACTCCTTATCGCAGTCAGCTTAGTGACGATTCCCATCGTAATGATTCACATGAGCGGCTGGCTGTCGTTTCGTCATTCTGTAGATTATCCAAATATTATAGTTAAAGGCTTGGTGTCAGCCGCCATCATCGCGGTTATCTGTGAATGGCTTTTCCGCGGCATGTTAATGGGTATTTTTTTACGAGCCATGCACCCTGCTCTGGCGATGGTTTTTATTTCCCTTTTATACGCCGTCATCTGCTCACTAATGCCTGGAGGGAGTGAAATACTTACCGACCCAGATAAAGCCGATGCTGGATTTAGAATGGCCAGCATGATGATCGCAGAATTGATGACTCTAGAGAAATTCGTATTTAGCTTTATGCTTATTTTTTGTTTTGGCCTCGTACTTGCCTATGCACGTTATCGAACCGCTTCACTCTGGTTACCCATCGGTCTTCATCTTGGCTTTGTTTTTCCCTATAACATGCTTTCGCAGATCACAACTCTCGGTCCTAAATCCAGCCAGATACCAAAAATACTTAAAGGCCCAGATGGTTCATCAGGCATGCTACCCTTTTATTTACTCATCATAAGCGCGCTACTCGTGCATATCATTCTTCAGATGTTAGAATCAAAAAAAACATCTGCAAATGATACATCATCATCCTCACAATAACAGAGTCGATGCCTCATATCTTATCACGCCAAGCGAGTAGAATTCTTGACTATATTTATCCAGCCCAATGCCAACTTTGCCAATGCTCGTTGACCCATGGCCGTCATCTCTGTGAATCCTGCAAAGATACTTTAGAATATACCCAAGCACCATTTTGCAAGCTTTGCGGTGCAGGCTACGACGGAGACATCAGCTCAGAATTTTCTTGCTCCAACTGCCACGATCTAAAGCTTGATTTTGAATTCGCTCGCGCACCACTTCTTAGTGATAACCAAAGCAGGGCTTTATTGCATGACTATAAATACCGCAAACAAATCCATCTTTCCAATATTCTGGGTGAGCTATTAAATATTGGCCTCAACGACTCCCGATTTGAGCCCTACCTTGAGGGCGGCGTCTTCATTCCCGTACCACTTCATCCGAGCAGACTACGCAAACGAAAGTTTAATCAAGCAGCAGAACTGACGGCTCAACTTCAAAAACGAACCGGGCTACCATCCATCAACGGCCTAAAACGAATTCGCAATACAGCCACTCAGACCCGCTTCAGTCGATCCAAGCGCCTTAAAAACCTGCGCGATGCCTTTCGACTAAAGACACGTTGCCAAAAGCATATTGCAGGAAAACGTATCATCCTCGTGGATGACATTTTCACCACGGGCTCCACAGCAAATGAATGCTCGAAGGTTTTATTGAGTCACGGAGCAAAGAGGGTTGCCGTACTGACCCTGATAAGAGGCTGATTTTGCCTCCACTTCTAATCAACAAACTAGTCAGATTTCCCCAGCCAATTCTCTTTCTTGAGAGCATCTTTGGCCGCTCGGGATTCTGCATCTTTTTTGCTTTTACCTATCCCCTTGCCTAGCAATATCCCCTGCCACTCAACCGATACCTTGAACCTTTTTGAGTGATCAGGCCCTGCTTCCTGAAGAACTTTATAGCTGGGGCTCTCTGGCGCAATCGCCTGCAGCATTTCCTGCAGCTTACCTTTAGGATTTCGCTCATCGGGAGACTCAGCCACTTGCTCGATCCATTGTTTACATACTTTTTCTACTGCCGCTTTAGCAGCATCGAAACCACCATCAAGGTAAACAGCCCCCATCACTGATTCAAAAGCGTCTGCTAGCGTGGATGCTCTTTCTCGCCCGCCAGATGCTTCCTCGCCTTTTCCCATCATGATGGATTCACCGAGATGCATCTCGATGGCGAATTTGTGCAAAGCGCTCCGTGATACGAGCCGCGCTCGCAATTTAGTTAATTTCCCCTCAGGAAAACTGGGAAACATCTCATAAAGTCGCTCCGTAAGTATCAATTGTATCACGGCGTCCCCCAGAAACTCCATTCTCTGGTTATGGGGACAATCTTCTTTTGTTTCAAACGTCTTACTGGGGTGCGTCAAAGCCTCTCTCAAAAGAGATACATCTACAAATTGATAACCTATGACTTCTTCAAGATTAGACATATGATGATTCCCTCTACGTTTTTAAAAACCAAATGCGTCGGTAAGCAAACTATAAATAGATAGGCAGCGAGTGGAAGAATGAAAATATCGCGAACCGTGATGACGAGAAACTAATCGTTCCTGGGACCTGCCATTTTTGTGTGTGATGAGTGGGGTGGCTGACGGGATTCGAACCCGCGACAACCGGAATCACAATCCGGGGCTCTACCCCTGAGCTACAGTCACCATTACTCTCACTGCGTTGACTACGAATAGCAACGCGTGGTGGGGATAAGGCATTCAACCCACCTTGCAAAGCCAAAAATTGAGGATCAGGACAAAAAACCGCGCACAATGCTATCTTTTCGTATTCGATGGTCGTCATCTCAGTTTTATCCTAAGTAACTTGGCAGGCACTAAATGGCACGAATGCTCTATGTTCCGGCTCGACACAGCCTCGCAATCGCTCCAACCTCCGCGCGTCATGTCACACTCTGTCGAAGACGCCTTAAACATATTGACTTCAGGAACAGCGAAAGTCATCAGCGAAAAAGAGCTGAAGGAAAAGCTTGAGCTTGGGCGACCATTGCGCATTAAGCTTGGGGTAGACCCCACAGCCCCGGATATTCATTTGGGACATACCGTCGCCATAGAGAAACTTCGCCAATTTCAAGAGCTTGGGCATCATGCAATTCTTCTTATTGGTGACTTTACTGCAACGGTAGGTGATCCAACTGGGCGCTCAGCGGCAAGGCCGCCACTAACTCGCGACGAAGTATTAGCTAATGCTGAGACTTATACCACGCAAGCATTCAAAATTCTCGATCCTGAGAAAACTGAAATTGTCTTCAATGGAGAATGGTTTCGGTCAATGACCTACGAGCAAGTTCTCAAGCTAAATAGCCGTGTTACCATGCAGCAAATGCTGCAGAGAGAGGATTTCAAATCACGTATCGACAAGGGCCAAGAAGTCCGCCTCCATGAAGTGCAATACCCTATTATGCAAGGATGGGACTCAGTCGAACTTAAATCCGATGTCGAAATTGGCGGCACGGATCAGCTTTTCAATATTCTCGTCGGCCGTGATTTCCAAAAAGAAGAGGGACTTCCCCAGCAGGTAGTTATTCTCATGCCATTATTGGAGGGACTTGATGGCGTAAAGAAAATGTCAAAATCTGCACATAATTACATCGGCGTGAGTGACGAAGCGGATGAGATGTTCGGAAAAATTATGAGTATCTCTGATAAGCTCATGGATCGTTACTACACACTGCTACTTGGCTGCAACCGTGATACGACACTGCACCCGATGGAGGCCAAAAAGCAACTTGCCACTAGCATCACGGCCCGCTACCACGACGAATCTACAGCCACCAATGCCCGCCAGACTTGGGAAGCTCGCTTTTCCAAGCGGGATACCGCTGCCGGAGCCACAGAGCTTGCCCTATCAAGCTTACCAGCAGACCTCAACGTTATCACCCTCGTCAGCTTCACTTTTACTGAGGCCTTCAACATGAACAAGTCCAATGGTGAGCTCCGCAAACAATTCATCACAACTGGTGCTGTTCAGCTCAACGGCACGAAACTCAGCGACCCCATGGCGGCCGTGTCTCCAGCCGCTGGAGATATTCTCCGGCTAAGCAAAAAACAATCTGTCAAATTCACCTCATAAACCTTCAATCAACTTTTCTAATCATGCAAGCATACGAACTTTTCCAAGCCGTCAAACCATCCATCGTCTCCGACATGCTTATGTGGATGCGCGAAACAGACCGCAACCTCTATAAAACTGCCTTGGGTGGCCTAGCATCCAACAGAAAGCTGCGCCTACCCTACCTTCAGAAAAAACCAGTAACTGAGCAAATCGCATGGGTTCACAAAAACCTTCAACTCAAAACAAGCGATATGATTGCTGAACACCTGCTGCAGGTCTACTTTATGCAAGGTCAGGAGGCATTACTGGTTACTTTCTGCGACGCACTTGACATTCCTCACAACGGAAAAGGTCAAGTCGAAGGAGCACTCCCAGAAAAACTTTCGGAAGATAAGCTCAAAAAAGCGATCGACACCTTATTAGAGGATAACGACCCCGCGCTGGTCACGCTCTATCTGCGGACATTCAACTTGCAGACGCCCGATGGTTGGTCTGCCATGAGCGATGCACTTGATGCCGACGAACGCTTGAAATTAGGCTAAAAAACACTCCCCCGAGGAAACAGGCTACCTGCGGTAATTACAGTTTATCGCTGATCGCCATCAAACCGCTATTTTTCAACGATTTCACGTGCTTACCACTTGACCTACAAGGGGTATGAATGGATAGTCACTGCGGTAGAGATTATTCCTGCTGCATCGGCCAGTAGCCAGATTCAATCAGCGCATCTAGATATAATTTCAGCTACCGCTATCATTAGTCAGAGAACCAGCTTTCAAAAAGAGTAATACACTCTAATACAAACAATTAACAAATTAAGTCGTCATAAACCTATTCAACATGTTCGCAAAATTTTTCTCCATTAGATCGAATGACATTGGCATCGATCTCGGCACAGCCAATACACTGGTCAACGTCAAGGACCACGGTATTGTATTGCGGGAACCCTCTGTAGTCGCGATCAATCAAGGAACTAACGAAGTCCTAGCTGTAGGCGACGATGCTAAACGCATGCTGGGCCGCACCCCGGGTAACATTGTTGCTATCAGACCACTAAAAGACGGTGTCATTGCTGACTTTGAAGTCACAGAAGCTATGCTTCGGCACTTTATTCGCAAGGTCAACAATGGTCGTCGCCGATCAAACCCGCGCGTTGTGATCGCCGTCCCTTCAGGTATTACCGAGGTGGAGCGCCGTGCTGTCCGTGAATCTGCCGAGCAAGCTGGAGCTCGTGAAGTTTATCTAATCGAAGAGCCAATGGCTGCAGCTATTGGCGTTGGTTTACCAGTGCAAGATGCTGCCGGTAACCTCGTTGTCGATATTGGAGGTGGCACTACTGAAGTCGCTCTTATCTCACTATCAGGAATCGTATACAGCCGCAGCGTCAGAACAGCGGGTGACGAGCTAGATGAATCCATCATTCAATATATGAAGCGTGCATACAATCTCATGATTGGAGAACGCACCGCAGAAGAGATCAAGATTCGTCTCGGGTCCGCCTCTCCTCTTGCAAAGGAAACAACAATGGATGTTAAAGGGCGTGACCTGGTAGCAGGCTTACCCAAGACAATCACCATCACCTCCCAAGAAATTCGCGATGCCATGGCAGACCCACTCAACACTATCGTTGACGCAGTCCGCACCGCACTGGAGCGCTGCCCGCCTGAACTTGCCGCAGACCTTGTTGATCGCGGTATCGTCCTTGCTGGCGGTGGTGCACTGTTGCGTGGCCTTGACAAGCTGCTTCGCGAAGAGACAGGATTACCGGTTCACGTTGCAGAAGATCCTCTCAGTGCTGTTGCAGAAGGCACAGGAAAAGTTCTTACCGAAATTTCCTTCTTACGCCGAGTAACAAGCTCCGAATCACGTTAGTCTATCCAGTTCCATAGCAGTCATTATAGCTGCGAGCTGACCGGATACCATGAAGCCACAAAACCTGATAGCTCTGCTACTCTTCATCGTGGGTGCCGTGTGGGCTCTCACACGTAGCGAACGCACGGTGCGCAACATTCAGAGTGCTTACTACAGCACTATCAGCCCATTCCTCAAGAGCGGAGCGGCTATTGAGACGAAAGCATCTGAGTTTGTTCAAGAAGTTGAACACTCTAAAAAATGGGAGATGAAATTCAAGCTGGCTAAGAAGGAACTCGACCAGCGCAGAATGGAAGTCGCCCACTTACGGAAATTAGAAGCTGAAAACACGCATCTCAACCAAGCACTACAATTCCAGAAGAACGTTCCCTTTCATGTGCTTGCCGCTAAGATCATTCGCCGCCAACCATCTACGTGGTGGCACACCGTGACTATTGACCGCGGTCAGCAACACGGCGTCGGGGTCCAACTTCCTGTCCTCTCTCCAGAGGGCCTTGTTGGCAAAATCGATGCCCCGTCAAAAGATACATCCACCGTTATTCTGCTTACCGACGAAAAATGCCAAGTATCGGCAAAAATTGACGGTACTCCTGAAGCAGGAATCATCAGCGGTCTTCGGGACACAGCGGAAGGCTCCCCCAAGCTGCTGCTACGTTTCCTGAGTAAAGATGCCGACATTAAACCCGGTATGCTGGTCTTCACGACCGGTCGGGGTGGGCTCTTTCCTGCGGACATTCTTCTTGGAACTATCAAAACGTTCGAGCCAGGACCATTGTTCGGAGAAGCACTTGTTGAGCCAGCGGTGGATTTTAACACACTGAAGACAGTGTTTGTAAAAATCCCTAAGCCTCTAGCCTCCGTTGGGGAGATTGGAGCAGCAACCGCAAACTCAACCAGCCAATGAACAAGTATCATTTCAGCATCATACTGCTAATCCTTGCTGCTTGTATGTCTCAGCAGTTCTCCCCTGCAATTGCGGCTCTCTTCGGCGCGCGAGTTCTTATTTTGCCACTGGTGTTTTTGTGCTGTTGCGTCTGCGTGGATTTTGCCTCTATGCTGTTACTCGCATTCATCTGTGGTTTTCTATGGGATGCGCAACATACACTAGGAGCCCAAGGGGGAGACCCAGCTATTTATGCCGATCCAGTTGAATCACTTCGATTTGGGTATAGTGTTATTCTTTACGCGATGATGGGATTATTCATGCAATTCATTCAGCCTCTTTTTCGCAAGGCCAAGTGGCACACATCGTCTATTTTGGCCGGTGTAGGCATCTTCTCTTACCTTTTCGCAGAATACCTTTTGCTCAATTTTGTGCGTGGAGATTTCAGCTTCCCCCCAAGTGTTCTCTACCGCATTTATCTTTCCAGCGCGCTGACGATGTTATTCTCACCTCTGATCTTCTGGATCATCTCGCAACTCGCCTCTAGCTACCACTACAACATCCGCTACGAGGGCCTTCGCCAAAAACACCGCTATATCGACTGATTTGCCAATTATCAATCATGGTAGAACCACGTTACAGTTTTAGACTCTATATTCTAACAGCCCTTATCCTGATAGGGTTTGGAGCTTTGGTGTCTCGACTCTATCAATACCAAATCAAGGAACGCCCACGATTCCTCAGTCAAGTGCCATCTAACTATGAGGTCACGATCCGCGAACCCGGTATACGTGGCGACATCACCGATCGTAACGGAGAAGTCCTTGTTCAAAACCAGCGCAATTATCAGGTTATTTTCAACCTTGAGGAAATACGCAACGACTACAAACGCTACTTACTGCAAACTCGAGGTAAAGATGACCCCTCTGTCAGAAACTTCAGACAGATAAAAACTCACAAGATCGTCAACGAGTGGGTTCGTCCCAAACTCGCAGTTCACCAGCTTGATAAGAAATACCGCGCTAGTGCACTTGATACTCACTATATCACTCACGCAGGATTGGTTCCATTCACTTTTCGTGATGATCTTAGCTACGATCAGTTTGCCAATTTTGCAGAGCACAACCTCGAGCTTCCTGGTGTGAGCGTACGCGTTAGTCCACGTCGTGAATATCTTTATGGATCCTTGGCCTCACACATTCTCGGCTATGTAAGACAATGGGAAAAAGGTGAAATCTCACCAGAGGACAAACGCAAATTCAAACACTACACGGGAGAGAGTAAAGGCATCGCGGGTATCGAAGCCACCATGAACAACTACCTCACTGGGGAAGAAGGCATAAAGACACTCCTCAAAAATGATAAAGGGAAAATTTTACAAATGGTCGACTACATCAAACCTGATGTCGGCTCTCGTGTAGAGCTCACCATAGACGCCGAAATCCAATGCTTGGTAGAGAATACCCTGCGTCGTGCAGGGAGAGCTGCAGCAGTAGTGATGGACCCCAATAGCGGTGAAATCCTTGCCATGGCATCATTACCTGATTTCACACCCAGCTACTTCGTGCCCAGTATCGATGCTGGTGCATGGAAAAATTACAACACAAACCAAGCCAACCCACTGGTTAACAAGGCGATCAATAATTTCACTCCAGGTTCTACTTTCAAACTACCTGCCGCTATTGCCGCCTCTATCTATGGACATGCATCCGACTCAGAATATTGCCAGGGGTATGTAACTTACGGAGACATTAAAATTCATTGCTGGAAGCGCACTGGACACGGTCAACTCGGTCTAGAAGAATCCATTCAGAGATCTTGTAATTGCTATTTCATGCGCATTGCCAATGAAATCGGTAGCGCACAAATGCTCAACACCTTCCAACTTTTAGGGCTAGGATCAAAAACTGGCGTAGAGCTCCCATCCGAGTCTGCTGGCTTCATACCTGGTAGCCGCTACTGGAAACAACAATTACGCCCGGGGGCCAGAGTAACCCCATCTATTACCGGCATGATGTCCATTGGCCAATCTGATAGCGCAGCATCTCCACTACAACTCGCAGCTCTCGTTTCTGCCATTGCCAATGATGGTCGCTACTACCAACCGCGCATGATTAAACGCGTAGTTCACCCGCACCAAGGCACACTAATAAACAATCGTCCCATCCTTAAAACAAATCTAGTTGAGCAAGGTGTCAATCCTAAGGACTTGGCTCGCATCCGAAAGGGAATGTGGCTCGCCGCCAATGAACTCGGTGGCACAGCACGAAGCGCTGCCGTGAAAGACCGGAATGTCTGCGCTAAAACAGGAACCGCTCAAACCGTAGATAAGGGCATCAAATCACATGATGCATGGACTGTTGCCTTTGCACCATACGATCAGCCTAAATATGTTGTGGTTGTAGCGGTTAAACGTGGTAGTAGTGGTGGGGCAGTGGCGGGTCCGCTTGTTCACCTTATTATGCGCGGCCTTTTTGCCAAAGATGAGGGGCTGGAACTCCCACTCACTAAAATGAAAGAACATTCAGGAGATTTCCTGATACGAGAGAAAATCGAACTTCCAGATGAAGGCGGCCTACTAGCTATTGCTTACGACGACAGTGGCGAGACTGGGGACGAAATAGCAGATATCCCATTCGCCAGAGCCTACATCGTTCCAGAAAGCCCCCGTATCGTGAAACCATCAATCAGGCAAATAGCTGACGCAGAAGGATCAGTAGCCCCCAAAGCCATTGTCATTGAAGAATAACAACACACACAAAATCTTAAAACACTCATTAAAAACAATTAAAAAATCATCATGATCAAAAGAATCAAAAATGCTCTAGGAATAGGAGCCCCATCAGCAACTGAAGGAGCGTCTCTTATTATCAATTCAGAAAAACTTGAGCGCCGAGTTGCGCTCATTGAGGACGGCTCTCTCGAGGAATACAATCTCGAGCGTGAAGGCGACCTCAATATTGTTGGTGGAATTTTCAAAGGTACCGTCAAAAATATTGAGCCTGGACTCAAAGCCATGTTTGTCGATATCGGCCTCGACAAAAACGCATTCCTACACTTTTGGGACGCGATTCCCGCCGCTCTTGATAGCGGCTTAGAAGAAATTCAAAGAGACGGCAAAAAAAGGAAAAAACAAAAACGTATTAGCTCCAAAGACATCCCCAGCATCTACCCACAAGGATCGGAGATCATGATACAGGTTTCCAAAGGCCCCATTGGCAACAAGGGACCTCGCGTTACTACCAATATCTCACTGGCAGGGCGTTACCTCGTCCTCACTCCTTATTCCGACCAATTTGGTATTTCCCGCAAAGTAGATGACCCTAAAGAGCGTCAGCGGCTTCGCAGAATTATGCAGAAGCTTCAAGTCCCCGAGGGGATGGGAATCATTATGCGAACCGTGGCCACTGGCCAGCGCGCGCGCCATTTTGTCAGGGACTTAGCTATGCTTCTCGAACAATGGTATTCCGTCGAAGACAAGCGTGACAGCACGCCTGCCCCGATCTGCGTATATCGTGAGCCTGACCTCATCGAGCGAAGTGTACGTAGCTTTCTCACAGACAATGTCGGCCAAGTGATCTGTGACAATGAGCAAACAACCAATGAAATGCGTGATATTGCAGGACGTATTTCTCGCAGAGCAAAACGCCGCATTCAGTATTTACCATCTCGCCAGTCGATTTTCGAAAAGATCGGTATCCAAAAACAAATTGATGAGGCCTTCTCTCGACAAGTATGGCTCAAATGCGGCGGGTATTTGGTCATTGATGAGACCGAGGCTATGATCACCGTCGATGTCAACACAGGCCGCAATAGAGGCTCGAAGGATGTCGATAAGATGCTAATGGAAACCAATGTCGAGGCTGCTGAAGAGGTCGCCAGACAACTCAGGTTACGCAATATTGGAGGCCTTGTCGTTGTCGACTTCATCGACATGCGTCACCGCCGTGATCAACAAGCTGTGTATCGCGCAATGAAGGAGCGCCTGAAACGAGACAAAGCAAAGACACAAGTATTGCAAATCTCCTCCATTGGACTGATGGAAATGACTCGTCAGCGCCTCAATGAATCACTTCGGGACAGCCTGCTTGAGCCATGTCCATATTGTGAAGGACGCGGTAGAGTTAAAACCCCCATGACTATGAGCGTAGATGTTCAGCGAGCTCTCAACACCGTCATTCAACGTGGCGAAGGTCAACTGGGCGACCTTGTCATTGTAGTCAATACCGAGGTTCTCAATCGCTTTAAAAACGAAGACTCCAATTTATTTGTAGAGCTTGAGAGGTCACACAGTGGACGCCTCACTTTCCGTACTGACCCAGCACTTCATCGTGAGCGCTTCGCCATCATTGAGGCCGACTCAGACAAAACGTTGCACCAAGCATAGCAGGCTTTAAATTGAAATGCCTCGAAGTAAAACGATCGAAATTGATGAAATCGTCACCCCGGAGAAACCTCCGGGCGAACGCTCTGGGCATCAGAAAGATCCGGTTAGTTCATCGGCTAGTTTCAGCAAAAAAAGTAGTTCGGACAGCTCTGCTAGCAATGCTGAAGCATCTATGGGTTCCGACAGCGGCGACCCCTTTTCTCAATTCCAAAAGTCGCTCCCTTGGAAAGCTCGCATTACCCTTTACCTGACGAGATGGTTCGTATTTTTGCGCAGTAAAAGCTGGGGTAAATTAGTGATTGTTCCCATCATTATTGTTACTGTGCTCCTAGCCATTCCGCTTGGCCTAATCGCGGTTTTTTTACTCATCATACGCTCGCTCTTATTTCCCCGTCGATGAGTATTGAGATATTAATAAACTGCCCTTAAAACTACGATCCTACTCTCCAACCTCTTAATAAATACAAGCCTGTTACCGCTTGACTTCAGCTACTTATGGTGGAGCTTGGCAATGAGCCTTTTAGATTATGCACTCTTCTTCACTTCTTCATTTGCTCGCTCTGATAAGCTTAGCTTCTTGTGTGAGCGGACCTCAGGGGCTTCATAGTTCGCGACTCACGACACAAGCTACTGTGCCAATCGCTACTCCAGCAGCCAGCTTTGCTGCCACCCCAAGTTTACCAGCTCCGCAAATAGGAGCTCCCCGAGCGATTGTTGTAGATTATGCCAGTGGTCAGGTTCTTTATGAAAAGAACTCCCGTGAGCGTTGTGCTGTCGCCAGCACACAAAAACTAATGACTGCACTCTGCGTCATGGACCAAGGCAGTTTGAGTCGCCCATTTAGCATTCATAAAAGTGATACTTGGGTAGTACCAACTAAACTGGGAATACTTCCAGGTGAAGTCTATTCCCGACGCACTCTGCTTGGAGCTCTCCTTGTTAAGAGCGGTAACGATGTAGCACGCGCCCTGGCAAGGAGCGTCGCAGGCAGCGAAGCAAACTTTTCTAAAGTGATGAACCGGAAAGCTCGCAACCTAGGCATGAGGGACTCTCACTTCCTTAATCCACATGGCCTCACAGCAAGTGGTCAATACTCAACGGCTCGAGATATGGCCATTTGTGGTCGTGCTGCATTTCATAACTCTACACTGCGTGGAATTATGGACACCAAAACATATACTTTTCGCTTCGCTAATGGCCGCTCAAAGAAGCTCGATAATACCAACAAGGTGCTCAAAACCGTGGACTATTGTAATGGCATGAAAACCGGAACAACACGAGCATCTGGTCGTTGCCTTGTTTCTAGTGGCACACTCAATGGCCGAACTGCCATCGTAGTCATTCTGGGTGCTACCTCTAAAAACGTATGGTCTGATTCTGAGAAACTACTTCGCTGGGCACTGGAACGACCCATCGCTGATTAATTCTCTGGTCTCGGATCGCCAGCCACTATTAACTTTTCGCATATGCGACTTCCTGAGGATGAACTTGCCGCTCTTGAGAGCGCGTCACTTTTGCGCCGTATACCAGTCGCTGACCTATCGCTGACGAACTTCTCATCCAACGACTATCTCGGCCTCTCGATACACCCTGAGATCAAAAAAGCATATCAGGATGCCATCAAAAAATACGGTGCTGGTTCAACTGCTTCAAGACTCATATGCGGAACCATGGAGCCGCATCTAAACCTAGAGAATGCAATTGCAAAGGCCAAGGGATCCGAAGCTGCTCTAAGCTTTGCCTCAGGCTATTCAACATCGATTGGCGTTATCACCTCGCTTATGGGTAAAGGTGACATCATAATACTTGATAAGTTATGCCATGCCAGCCTGATTGATGGAGCTCGCATGAGTGGAGCTACCATGCGCATTTACCCACATAACAACTTAGAAAAACTGGAATCACTGCTTAAATCATCAATCGCAAAAGCAGATGCAGAAAGCCGTATTCTGGTCATCACAGAATCTGTGTTTAGCATGGATGGCGATATCGCCCCTCTTGATACAATCACCCAGCTGTGCAAGAAACACGAATGCCTGCTCATGGTGGACGAGGCTCACGCTCTGGGAGTCATAGGCCCTACAGGGATGGGGCTTGCAGAGGAACTCGGTATCCAAGACCAAATCGACTTTCAAATGGGAACACTCGGCAAAGCTGCCGGAGTGGCAGGAGGCTACCTGGCTACCTCTCGCGTATGGGCAGACCTCATCATCAACCGAGCACGTTCATTCATCTATTCTACTGCTCCCCCACCCGCACAAGCAGCGGCTGCAACCAAAGCCCTTGAAATTATTCAAAGCGATCAAGGTAACCAACTACGCGAACAGCTGTGGCACAATATTGAAACTTTCAGAATGACCTCTGAGATGAAGGAGCCTTGCGCCTCTGCAATCATTCCATGGATTGTTGGCGACTCAGACAAGGCATTAAAACTCTCTTCAGAGCTACGCAATCAAGGATATCAGGTTCCTGCTATTCGTTACCCGACCGTACCACGAAATACTGCACGGCTGCGCATCACAATAAGTAGCAGTCATGACCCAGCTTCAATTGAGTCACTAGCAAAGCATCTAAGGTAATTGATGCTACTACCGTGCTAACAATTGATAGGATGGCGCCACAACATGGCATCACGAAATCCCTTGGCACGAAAAACGGCAACCCCCTAAAAGGTCGCCGTCTTAAAATTAAAGCGATATCGCTTAGATAAGGCCCGCTTTTTTCAGCGTAGCATAAGCACCATTCTTATTGATGGTCTTAATTGCCTTGGCACTCAGCTTCACTTTGATGTGGCGCCCTAGCTCAGGAACATAGATGCGTTTAGTGTGCAAGTTTGGTGAGACACTACGCTTAACTACTTTGGTCACGTGACGACCGATACCACCCTTTTTCTTGGCAAGACCGGAACGGTGAACTCTACCACCAACGCGGACGCGGGAACCTCTAATGCTACATACTCTGGCCATTTTTCTGAATTGATTTAAATTGAAACTAGCTTCTGGATTAACTCTCTACTGAGTCGTCTACATATCAGTTGAAGCGCACGATATGGGGGGGGGAGAAATACACTCCAATAGCCACCAGTCAAGGGAATTTGCGTTATTTCATACAAAATATTAAGCTTACACTCAGATTTAATAACCCCTCACCCCCTATTACAGCCGTTATTAATGGGCAATCTGGTTAATACACCCCAAAAAATACTAATACAGCCGCATAGCGCACCCAGCGTATCAGCAAGCCAATCACCTACATCATTCCCAATTCTTCCGGGAACAAAACCCTGATGATATTCATCTAGCCTGCCTATGAGTGAACAAATAAGCACTGCTGTAAAAAACAGCCCAATACGGGATAAGCCATGCCATTTTAAACCAATGGCCATCGCCAGCAAAACACCACCGATATAAAAATAGATAAAATGCGCAATTTTATCAAAATGAGGTAGCTGGTCAGTGTGCTTTAGAGATGGGTGCCCAGATGAAAGAATCCACAGAAGGATAAACCAGCCAACGAACAGCAAAAAATATGCCGCGGGCCTTTCAGGAAGGCGCGCGGCAATGATATTGAGAGCGACAGAGAGCCGATTTGACATGCTCAATAGCTCAGTTAAATACTTGTTTAGGCAAGCTCCTCAAGCTTGGCCTTGAGCTGGTCGAGGGTAACATTAGCTCCTGTGATAGTCTCTTTCACTTCACCATCTTTAAAAAAGAGTAAACATGGGATAGAACGAACACCATACTTAGCCGCGAGGCTTTGATTGGTATCAACTTCAACCTTACCTACATTAGCGGTCTCACCGACTGCGTCAGCAAGTTGATCGATGAGCGGTGAGATCATTTTACAAGGTCCACACCATTCAGCCCAAAAATCGACAAGAACGGGCTTGTCCGAGTTAATCACCTCGGCTTCAAAATTTGCTTCATTATATGCGTTAGCCATGCGCGAAATATGAACAACGAACATGATTCGTCAAGCCGCTAGATGACTTGATCTTGCAAATCAGAATTCCGCCTTGATCACGAAAGCATAACTTGTGGAGCCAGCATGCAAGGCATACGCCACAACTGGCTAATCAAATATAATTCTTAACGAGGCAAGTTACCTGTAGCCCATGCAAAATAAGCAACAAGGCAAGCGACTACGAAAAGAATAATAGGAATAATTAGGTCTTTGGTCATTTTGAACTTATGTGGCCGGTGTGGTTATAAATAGCCAAATCGATTTATTTAATCAAACAATCGGCCCCAACCAGGGTTGTCAATCGTATCGTCATTTACCCAAACGTTGGCCGTTCCCAGCTGAAGCCCGAGTAAAATGACTGCAGCAACGAGCGCCACGACAGAAAATAGCGTGTTGGTAGATTCAGCTCTATCGGCGGCAGCCTCCTCAAGATTTTCAGCGCTAACTGTCGTCATCTGCGGCACACCATCGCCTAGACCAGGTACGGACATCGCCTGTGTTGGCTGAATTTGAACAGTAGCTTTGGGAAGAGGCTGACTAGCTGCACCCACTGGAGGTGGGGTTCCTGGAGTCGCTAAACCCACTGTTGGAGCCGGTTCTGGAACTTCCGCATCTGGGTTGAGAGGCGCAGCGAAATCAGGGGTAGCAATTTTGAGTGTTGAAGGCTTGGGAGGAGGTACGAGGTTTTCAGCACCAGCAAATGTCGAAGCCGCTACGGTGGGAGCGGCGACGGGATTGGGGGCCTGAGCCGACGATTGCAGCTTCACTGTAGGAGGGCTTGGCATTTGCGGCGCTTTAGGCGGCAATGAGACCGGAGGAGGCACGGCTGGGACAGTTGGAGAAGGCGATTTGAGCGCGATGGTCGGCGCGGGCTCAGGCGGGGTTCCCGCAGCACTGGCATGAGCACGATCGCTAGGATTTGCTTTCAATGTGACGCGCACAGTTTCTTTGCGCAGTGGGACCGCAGAAGTTTTCTTCGTTGGTTTAGGGTTATTGTCCTCGGTCATGGGTTTGGTAGGTTTGATTGTATAGATAAAGGAACTAAATCTAAGGGTGTATACTTAAGATATGTTTATATTCTGCAAAATGATATTATTAATCAACTATTATTGTAATAATCTACAACATTCTTGCCCTAGGTCAACAAGAAAATACAGACCTCAAGCCCCTAAGCTAGGCTAAAATAGTAAATATCTACTTTGGGATCTGCCAAACCTCCACCAGCCTAGCTCTCATAAGTGTTATGCACAAAAAAGAAGGACGCCTGGTGGATAAACCAACCAGACGCCCAGCCCTTTTCGTCGTTATGTTCTCCCTCAGGAGAAATGTTTGCGTTTTCCTGTCGCTAACAAATTTTCATTAAAATTGTGGCACATAGAGCTCTGAACCCTTTGCCAACGTCGTGTTACCACTCAAGCTCAGACCGTTGAGCTCATTGAGCTGCGTCGTGCTAGCCCCATGGCTTGAAGCAAATTGTCCGTATGTAATCTGATGATCCACCGTAATTGTCCTGACCTTAGGCTCAGAATTTGTATTAGATGTTATGTCTGCTTGTTTTTGAGCTGATGACTTAGTGGCATTACTAGTCTGGGCATCTTTGGGCATTGATGTGATTGCTTTTTTGGCGGCCGGCGTGATGCTTTGTGACTGCTGGGCTAACATAGCCTTAGCTTTTTGGTTTGCATTTCCATCAAGCCGCAACCTCTGCCCGACATACATCTTAGTCGGCACGACGTTGGGGTTAGCCGACTGAAGGCTGTGAATAGAAACACCGTGCAGTCGAGCGATCGAGTAGAATGTCTCACCACCTTGCACCATGTGTTCCATAACTTTTTTCGCAGGAGGTGAACTCACTTTTGCAGATGATTTTACGGAACCTTTCGTTACCCCATCTACAGGAATTTGAAGACGTTGCCCGACCACAATGCGATCAGTCGTCAGATGGTTTTGCTTACGGATAGCTGCAACAGAGGATTTATAAGCTGAAGCGATGCGGCTCAATACATCACCCGGCTTCACGACATATTCCATTGTCTTGGCATGAGAGGAATCACTCGGAAGCGGCTCGACAGAGACATTTGATGTCGCAGCCTCAGCTCCGGTCTGCTTGTCCGATAGCAGCGCCTTGAGGCGTGTTAAGTCTTTCTCAAGCTGGCTAATTTTGCGCTCATGAGCATCAGCGCGTGCTCTAAGAAATTCTACATCACTTTGAGTTTGTCCGGAAACGGAGGATACCAAAATTGATACAGCAATGGAATAAAGGGCTAAGATTTTCATAACGGAGCCCATTATTCTAAAAACTTTCGATCTGGCAAGATAAAGTTTAAGGTTTCTTTAATATTTAACTATGCTAATTAAAAAAAGCTCGATTTTAAAGGGTTTGCCCAGGCCTGCTTTATTAAAAAAAAATCCTCGTCCAATTAATCCTTTCCAAAACCACTCAAAAAACTTCAAATAAGAATATGAAGATTAAAGCGAGTGATTATGAAAAATTAGGTTCGTTTTACCTGGGACGCGGCTTTGACCTTAAACAAAATAAATTGAGGGATAATATTACCCTCTATGACTCCAAGGATCTTGTTACTCATGGTGTAGTATTAGGGATGACGGGCTCAGGTAAAACCGGTCTCTGTATTTCCATTCTTGAGGAAGCAGCAATGGATAATATACCCGCCATTGTTATTGATCCAAAGGGTGACATCTCAAACCTGATGCTCACCTTTCCTGATTTTGAGCCTGATAACTTCAGACCTTGGATTAATGAAGATGATGCCGCTAAAAAAGGCAAGTCACCTGAGGAATATGCAGAGAAAACAGCAAAAATGTGGAAAGAGGGTATTGCCTCATGGGGCCAAAGTCCTGATCGCGTCAAACAGTTACAAGACAAGGTCGACATCAACATCTTTACCCCGGGAAGCAAAGCTGGCATACCAGTCTCTATTCTCAGCTCCTTGGCCATGCCCCCGTTTGAGGTCATGGATGATGGCGAGCTTCTCGGTGACCGCATCGAAAGCACGGTAAGTTCCCTACTCTCTTTGATCGGCGTCGATGCTGACCCTATTCAAAGCCCTGAAGCGGTATTATTGGGCACCCTCTTCAACCATTGCTGGCAGAACGAGCAAAACCTCACGCTCGAGTCAATCATTCGCCATCTACAAAAACCACCTTTCGATAAAGTAGGTGTGATAGATGTCGATTCATTCATGAATGGCAAAGAGCGGCAGAAGCTTGCTCTCAAGTTCAATGCTCTTTTGGCTTCCCCTGGTTTTTCGACCTGGATGGAAGGACCAGCACTTAACATAGCGGACATGCTATACAGTACTGAAGGAAAACCGCGGATTTCCATTTTTTCTATCTCACACCTCAGTGACTCAGAGCGAATGTTTTTCGTCAGTTTGTTACTCAACCAAATGCTAGGGTGGATGCGCTGCCAAAGTGGCACCACTAGCTTACGTGCCCTGCTCTATATGGATGAAGTCTACGGCTTTTTACCGCCATCCTCAAATCCTCCGAGTAAAAAACCTATGATCACCATGCTCAAACAGGGTCGCGCATTTGGACTGGGTTGTTTATTGGCGACCCAAAACCCAGTGGATCTTGATTACAAAGCTCTATCCAATATCGGGACATGGTGGCTAGGGCGCTTACAAACTGAACGAGACAAAGCCCGTGTATTGGATGGCTTGGAAGGTGCTGCCGCGTCACAGGAAGGCGGCTTTGACCGTTCGCGAATGGAAGAGCTACTTGCAGGCCTGGGCTCCAGAGTATTTCTGATGAATAACGTGCATGATTCACACCCCGTGATCTTCCATGTGCGCTGGGTGATGAGCTACTTATGCGGCCCTCTCACGAGAAGAAAAATCAAAGTACTGATGGATCCAAAGCGCGCGCGCTTTTCCACATCACAAAAACAACCGGCCACCGCACCTCAGAGCAGCAACCCCATGGCCATGCCCGGCACAAACTCTTCCCCGAATCAAGCTGATACCCGTCCCGTTGTCGGCTCAGGAGTTATCGAATACTTCGCCCCTTTTACTGGTGAACCTGATGGGATCAACTACAAGCCCTACCTACTTCGTGAGGGTAGTGTGCATTTTTATTCACGCAAATGCGGTATCGATGATACCAAGGAAATGCGTTTCACTAACGCCATCCAAGCTGACGGTATTGACTGGACTCATGACGCAGAATGTAGCCACCCAGTCACCTCGCTAGATAACAAGCCACGCAATACATGTGGCTTCGATGAACTTCCCGGCTTCGCGATGAACGTTGCCAATTACAAGCAAGTTACCAAAGACTTCATCGAGTATATTTATCGCAATGAGCGAGCGGCGATTTTTTATTGCCCCCTCTTTAAAAAATACTCCGAAATGAGCGAAGCCGAGGGTGCTTTCCGCGGACGACTTGCCACACATGCACGCGAATTACGAGACGCCGCCGTCGAAAAACTGCGTGATAAGTATGAGGCGAAAATCAAAAGAAAAGAATCACAGCTGGAGCGAGCCGAACACACTCTCACCAGAGAAGAAGCGGAATCAAGTAGCGCAGCGTGGAATATAGGCGCTAAGATTGTTGGCAGCGTACTTGGGTCACTTTTGGGTGGGCGACGTTCATCCTCATACGGAACAGTCGGTAGCGCTGGACGGGCTTACAAACAACGGCAAGACGTAAAAATAGCAGAGAGAAAACTTGAGCAAATTGAGCAAGATCTTGCGGAACTGGAAAACGAGCTATCCCAAGACATTAACCAACTCAAACTCGAATTTGATCCTCAATCTGTCAAAATTGAAGTTGAGACAATTAAGCCCTACAAAAAAAACATCGATGTTCATACAGTAGCGCTACTGTGGCTCCCCTACACCGCGAATGGGGAAAAAGCATGGCAAAAATAAAGCATACGATAGCCTGACTCATAAAACTTATCCTGTGTAGCTTAGCTATATATTGGTTTCGATAAGATATTGTGTGTTCGTAATATTCTAGGATAAAAAATAACTTAAGAAATATTAAGTTACTACTTCATGATTTCTCTCTTTTTGGTATAGAAAGAGGATAATGTTTGCCCAAAAAGCATATTGGTTAGAAACGAGAACTTCCCGTTCGTATGAAACGATGGACCAAGAAGAGCACGCGGCACTGGTATCTATCATGCGGAGCCTCGCATCATTTTGCGGCATCAATATACTCACTTATCAAATCAAATCGGGAAACCTAAGTATGCTCGTAAGCTGCCCATCTAGGGAACACCATTTGGCATATTTTCAAGATAGCTCAGACGAGCCGGCAGGAAGTGGCATGCAGAGGCTCTTCAAACATCTGAGGAAACTATATACTACATCTCATGTAGAGGCTCTTGCCGCCGAGTATGAATCACTCAAAAGACACAATGAGGACACCCTGCCGTTCTGGGAGCGTTATACACGTCGCATTGGCACCCCGAGAAAATTTGCCGAAGGAATCAACGAAGCATTTGCTCGTTGGATCAAAAAAAACAGGCCCCAACTTTATGAAAGCCTAGAAGGCAGAGTTTGCCGGAAGGATATTAATCAAACCTATTTGGAACAACTGCAAAAGCAACGTGATGCAGCCTTCAATATGGACGACGATGCCATCATTGACGATGACGGCTCAGAACCACGCAAATATTGGTGTGGCTTCGCCGACGCTATGCGAGGAGATGAGAACGCCCTTGATGGCCTTCGAGAGTTGATGAGATCAAAGGCAGGCAACATCCAAGAAATCAAGGATTTAGGATACGGCAACCAACAAACGCACTATCTGGCGAAGAAAGAAACCCCAACTCCGAGTGCACGACGAAAGCACTCAAAACCTATTGCTAAAAGCGACACCAAAGATAACGATAATAAAGTAGATCAATTAGCAGAACACATAGCCCCTGTAACATCGGATCCCCCGCAACCGATGAGCCGCACATCAAAGCTAAAATTAATGAGCGCAGTCTTGCTTCTGCTAGTCATTATTTGTGGAGTTGGGGCATTTGTCGCCATTAAGGAATGGGGTAAGTATCAGGAAAATACGCAAGCTTTTGAGACCGCCAACTCGGAGCTTGCAGCTGCAGATCTGACCGATAATGAGGCTCCACAATCCACAAAAACAGGCTCCACAATAACAGCCCCCGCTCAAACAGATGGCAATCTCGAAAAAGAAAAACGCGACCAAATAACAGCTCGCCTTTATGCAGCCGAAGCTCGTCAGCTAGCTAATGACTTTGGGATGTCAGCTAATCCTCAGGTCAGGATAAGTATGTGTAGACACCAAGACCAAATCAAGAAGCGGCTTGATCACCACCAAAAACAAATACTCAATGAAGCCGCTGACGAAGTAACCTTTATCGATGTCGCTGACCTTGGTGGTATTATGGCTGCACGCTTTATTGCAAAATTCCCAAATAGTAAATCTCGATTAATTTGCGTCGTATCTACCGAGGATGGTTTACGCGTGGATTGGGATTCTTACACGCGATACAACAATTTCGCTATACCTTCACTTCTAAGTGGCGAGGTGAAATCAGCAGAATTACGCGTCATTATTGAGCGCTCAGACTATTACAATTTCACATACAAAGATGAAGTCAATTGGTCGTCTTTCAGAATAAAATCACCTGATTCTGAAGAAGTCTTGTATGCGTATAGTCACAAACAAACGACAACAGGAAAGCTTCTTGATTCGGCTCTCTCCCGTGTAGCTCCTGGAGCGAATGTCCAGGTAACCGTTCAAATCTCATCTAATAATAACAGCCATCAAAAGAAGCAATTTACTATTGATCGCGTCTATGCTTTCGGGTGGTTAAGGTCAGCTATAGACATTGAAGAATCTTATCGTGCTAAGCTTGAATCACTAGCTAGGTAGACGCCATCAGCTTTGACCGCACGACATGTAAGTTTAGCCACACGCGCAGCAAATATCGATGACCTCTCAATATGAACATATCTTGTTTCTGGACGGTGAGTGTCTACTATGCCGCCGCACTTCCCAGCTCGTTCATCATTTGGATCATAACAAGTGTATCTACTTCGCCCCACTTCAGGGAACAACAGCTGAAATATTGCCGTCTGAATGGCGCCTGCTCACTGGGCCAGATGGAGCGCCCAGTGGTAATGTCGTCCTAGCCGAATCGACAAGTAGCGGTCAATATAGATATTGGCACGGCGCAGATGCTATGTTGCGCACCTTACTACTTACCAAAAGTATTCTATCTCCGCTTTGGATCTTCCATTACACACCTTCGTTTCTCAAAAACATAATATATAGGCAAATAGCCAAGAATCGGCTCCAGCTATCTTCAAGGATGAACAACTGCCGAATACCGGTGCAAAGCTTCAAAGACGCTCTTTTGCCCTAATAACTGAGAAAAAAATACGTGGCCGCCGTCTCATTGACGACAGCACACGCATTAAACAATTCGAACAACTGCAAGAATAGCAGTAATAGCAGCAGTTAAGGGTGCACTAAAGAATACCTGCTATAGGGCACATCATAAGGCTGATCTATAGTAGCCTTCAGGCTAAAACACCTTAAGACTTTGCCTCTGCCATTGCATCCTTCACCTTTACCTCGATCTCCTTGTAAAGGTTCTCATCGTCCTTCAAAGCAACCTTTGTACCGTCGCGACCTTGAGCAAGCTGGTTCCCCGAATAGCTGAACCAACTACCTCGCTTCTGAATAATATCAAACTCAATAGCCAGGTCGATCAAGGACCCTACCGATGAGATGCCTTCGTTGTAGATGATATCGAACTCAGCTTCTTTGAAGGGTGCAGCCACCTTATTCTTCACTACCTTGACACGGGTTCTAGCTCCTTGGACTGTCCCATCAGTCGCCTTGATCTGCCCTATGCGGCGGATATCAATACGCACAGATGAGAAAAATTTCAGTGCGCGACCACCGGGAGTGGTCTCTGGGCTACCAAACATAACCCCGATCTTCTCTCGGATCTGGTTGGTGAAAATACAAGTCGTGCGCGCCTTCGAAATAAGCGCGGTAAGTTTACGCATTGCAGCACTCATAAGCCGCGCTTGGGCACCAACCGTGCTATCACCGATTTCACCTGCAAGCTCCTGCTTGGTTACTAATGCAGCCACTGAGTCGAGCACCACCACATCAATAGCGTTTGAGCGGACAAGCGTCTCACAAATCTGCAGGGCTTCCTCACCGGAATTAGGCTGAGAGACAAGTAAGTCGTCGATATTAACACCCAGTTTGGCTGCATATGCAGGATCAAGTGCGTGCTCTACATCAATAAATGCTGCCAAACCGCCTTTTTTCTGAGCCTGAGCAATCACTGTTAGCGTGAGGGTCGTCTTTCCTGAAGACTCCGGTCCGTAGATTTCAACGATACGACCACGAGGAAAGCCTCCAACTCCGAGCGCTCTGTCAATAAGTAGGTTCCCTGTAGGGATAACATCTACATCAACACGGTGCCCGTCCCCCAAGCGCATGATCGCTGTTTCTCCGAAATCTTTCTGAATTTGAGAGATAGCGAGATCTAGATTTTTTTTGCGGGCTGCGATGACTTTATCATCTGATTTATTTGCGCTAGTGGATGCCATGGATTTATTGGTTGGTTGTGCTTGGGAACGTGGTGATTTGGTTGCCGCTACTGCTGACTCTGCTTTGACAGCGCCCAAATCCTCAGGCTTGATAGATTTGATTGATTTTGTAGTGGCTGACTTAGCGGTAGTTTTAGTGGTTGCTGTACTCATGACAATAGTTGTTTTTGATTTTTCTCACTCTTAACTATTGTTTTATCGCAGTCAATAATAAACTGTTCAAAAGATCACTGTTTGAGAGAACATGTTCATATGAGGGGGTTCTTTCATCAATAGAGGAATGTAATGATACAAATAGGAATGGTGGTTAAACAGAAATGAGGCATGATCAAAGGCATGACAGATCATGGCATTGAAATCCGAAGCTTCACAGGCGGTATGGCGCAAACCAATGGCTACCTCCTCGGCTCCAGCAAAAACGATGGCAGTTGCATCTTAATTGACGCCCCTCTGGGGGTCAGCGATTGGCTCGATAGCCTTAACGAGACACCTACCAGTCTTTTACTCACACACCAGCACTATGACCATATAGAGGATGCCGCAAAGTTGGCAGCAAAGGGCTTGAAAATTTATGCCTATGCTAACTACGCTCAAAGTCTAACCCTCGAATTACTACTTCAGCAATCGGGAATACCTATAGAGATAAGCCCATACAGCGTTGATAACGTTCTTGAAGGGCAATCTGAGCTAGAAGCTGGAGGTATCACCTTCAAATTGGAGCATGTGCCAGGCCACTCACTGGACAGCATCGTTTTCGTCCATGGTGATCTTGTTTTTGGTGGTGACACCCTCTTTGCCGGCGGAATTGGAAGAGCCGACCTACCCGATGGCGACATGAATTTACTGGTTCAAGGCATTAAAGAAAAAATACTGACTTTACCATCTTCATCAAGCGTCTTCCCCGGCCACGGACCTAGTACGACCATTGAAGACGAGAATGCGACCAATCCATTTCTTTGATGTTTATTGGCCCTCGTTGCTCAGACCAAAAAATAAATCATATTTCCCGCTAGGACCTCTTGCGTTACGCCGATAAAAGTGCCATTCTTAAGCCGAGGCGTTAATAAGATGGTTAATGGGACTAGTTCATTAGTAATGACTACGAAGGCTGACCAACTCAGACAAAGCCACATGATTAATCATGGTAAATGATACCATCTCGGTGCTCGTTTTACAGATTACAGTCGCAGCAATTTATCCCTTCATAACCCACTAAACAAACAATCAAACAAATGGAAGAAACATTCACAGACACAAACTTCATGGCTGATGGCCCCGTCAGCGATGCATTCAAATCACAATCAGCAGCAAGTGATCTTCGCTCAGCAGTTGCAGATCCAAGTAACAAGGCTAAACAAATTGCCCAAGAAGCTGGAGCAAAAGCTCAACATTTCAAACAAGCCGCAACTGAAAAAGCTCAGCAATTCCGTGAATTTGCAGGAACGAAAGCTAACGACTTGAAGGAAACCGCCGGCGTCAAAGCCCAACAGCTTAAGCAGGCTGCAAGTGAGCAAGTAGAACATGGCCGAGTAAAGGCCAAAGAAGCCCATGCAGATGCCGAAGAATACGTTCGTAACCATCCGACTAAATCGGTGCTTACAGCATTAGGTGTTGGCATCGTCATCGGCTTAGTGATTCGTCGCTGATGACTATCTCTGTATGGCTTTTACGCTTTGACGCTAGTGTCAAAGCGTTTGGCTAGATTGGGATTGTCTTCTCTGGGTAGCTCGTCATCTTATTGATGCAACAAAGCTACCTGCAGCAATTAGTTGGGGCTACTTCCAGCTAAAGATCACATGTCTGGCTCAAGGAACACGATCGCGTGAAACCTAGCTCATAGTATTATAAGTCACAATGGACCCTGAACTATCAACTGAAGACTCCATCTCTGAGGAGGATCATTCATCGAGGCCAATGTCTCATGCATTATCCGGATTCATAGGGGCTCGCGTTGAGCTCGCATCTATTGAAGCCAAGGAAGCCGCATCCTACACCGGAAAAAAACTCGTCTTGGGGCTCACATTGGCTCTCTCAGCGTTCTTTTTGTGGAGCCTCCTACTTGCCGCATCCGTTGGCGTTCTCGCACCCATTGCAGACCAATGGCTACTCAACAAAGCAGAATGGCTTCCCGGTTGGTCCGCAGTCACTATCGCGCTAGCTGTTGTCCATGGCGTTGTTGCTATTATGTGCTACTGCAAGCTTAAGCAAAAACCGGCAACGCCTTTATTTGAACTATCTCGTAAAGAAATCGAAAACGACAAGCTATGGCTCGCAAAAAACAAATAATCGAAGCTGACGTGAGAAAACGTGAATTGGTTACTCAATTAGCATCGAACCGCCAATCTATTTCACAGAACAAGCAGGCGCTAACCAGTAAGCTGAAGCCAAAGAATTTACTCCGAACCATTTTCACACGCAAACCCAAGACTATCTTTGCCGGCTCAGTTCTTGCCAGCCTGATGACAACCCTGCTCATCAAGCGTCCGAAAAAATCTAAAAAAGCAGCACCCGCAAAGACCAGTAAGCAAATCCTTCTCAATTGGGGCCTATCACTCATCAAACCTGTGGCAAAGGTTTGGCTCATCAATTTAGCCAAGCAACTTGCCGCTGATAGAATATCTCGCTCCACTGCTAATGTTGCAACAAACGAGACCGCCGCTGCAAGTAAGCAGCCCCTCGTTCAGTGATAGCTCATACAGGCACTACAAGCAATTTAGCGCGTAGATGAAGCGCTAGATCAGCACGGCATTATTTCACCATTAAATTGGGCTGGCTTTGCCCTTTACTAGTCAGCCTAATTTCGTCCAGTATCCACCCAATGAGGTATTTCGGTAACTGCATTCACTCTATATCATGCTCGGCAGTTTTACTACTCCTGGCATTGCCAACCTCGGGACAAAACACTTCTGACAAGGGTAATTTAGCTAACGAAGGCGATTTACTCGGGGCAAATTTTGCAGAAATGCCCGAGACGCCCACACGCCTGCGTGTCGAGCACAATGGCAGCATTCAATATAATGCAAATGATCAAACGATTCTCTACAAAGGAGATGTGGTGGTCAAAGGCGACAACGGGATCACTCTGAAAGCTGGGTATGCGCTCTTAAACACCAACAAGGAAACTGCTATCTTAAAAAGGCAAGTGGCCGTACGCCAAAAATCGACCATCTTGGCCGATGGAAAAATCATACCTGGCATTCAGCTCTTCGCTGAAAAAGTGCGTATTAACGCAGTCACAAAAACAATCGTCTTATCCGAGAATGTCACCATCTATCAAGGGTCATCTATGCACCGTGGCGAGCATGCGACTTATAATTATGCGACGGGCCAACTTAATGCCGAAGGTCTTGCTAGCGGCCATGATTTTGTGCTGATGGAGTCTAACCGTTTTCGAATGGTCGATCATCATGGCGAGAAAATATTTATTGGCGACAATGCCGGGGTCACAACCCATGACGTTGCCGATCCTAACTATTGGATACGTTCGGACCGGACCTCTATTTATCCTGGCGACCGTGTCGTATTCAAAAATCTTCGTTTTTATGCAGGAGATGTTCCTATATTATGGCTGCCTTATCTGTCGCAGCCACTGAATGCCGACCTCGGATATTACTTCATCCCAGGCGCTCGCTCAAACTGGGGGTTTTATCTACTCAATCGCTATGGAGTCATGCTGGGCGGCGAGAAGGATGAACTTACAGGCAGACGCGATGGTGCTTGGTTACTATCCCAATGGCATGCCGACATAATGACACGTCGAGGCGTTGGCGTCGGCTTAGACCTGCTAGATACCCGACTAGAAAATCGAGAGAATCTCAGCGGCCTCAAGCTCTATTATCTAGAAGACCTAGATCCCACGATTAAGCGCACATCAGAAAAGCGAGATTCTCTGGACGCAAGCCGCTGGAAACTTGAGCTCAAGCACCGCATTGATCTATCCAGCAACGATCAGAACAAAACCTATCTTAACTTTGACATCACCGATCTGAGTGATCGCTTTTTCCTCGAAGATTTTGAGCAGGAAACCTTCAGGATTAATCCAAATCCGGATAATGTAGCAGGCGTCTTTCACAGAAACCCTCAATTCCTCGCAGGACTCTACAGCCGTATTCGACTCAATGATTTTTACGAGCAAGACACTCGGCTACCGGAACTCTTTTTTGATCAAGTTAAAAGACCCATCCTAGGATCTCCGATCTTGCACGAAGGCACAACCAGCTTTGGCATCTATGACGAGAGGCTTGCCGACTTTCAAACCAGCAGCCTAAGAGCTGAGGCTGACTCGCTTGCTCTGGGAGACTCACGACTGACTGAAATCAATGAACTACTAGATGAGCGTGGCTATAACCGCTTTCATACCTGGCATGAATTTAGCTTACCCCTAAACCCTGGCGGGAAAATAGCCATCACCCCAAGAGTTGGTGCTGGATACACAAGATATTCAGCAATCGATAATGGCACTCAATCGTTTGACAGGACTCACTTCTCGGCAGGGATTGACACCTCGGTCAAATTTTCAAAGGTCTATCCCAACATCATTAATAAAACATGGGGGCTTGATCGTGTTCTCCACGTTTTTCAGCCCTATGCCAATCTCTCGCAGTTATCTAGTACCTCACTTGACAACTCATTCAGAGGCATCGAAGTGCTAACACCCACCACCAGGCCAAGAACACGTGAGGTTGGTCGATTTGCGGCCATCGACGATCTGAAGGATTGGTCGATTATGAGACTTGGAGCGCGTAATCGTTTAATTACGAAACGTGACGGTGACTCGCACGAATGGCTGGTCATAGACACCTATATAGATGTTTTCATGAACGATCCCGAATTTGATCGTGATCTTTCTAATTTATACAATGACATCATTTGGCAGCCGCTTCCGTGGATGAGGCTAAATGTAGAAACTCAGTTCCCCATTGCTGCAGGAGGTTCAGAATTTCGTGAATGGGCCAGTAACATCACCTTCATGCCCAATGATGCTGTTGAGCTTGCCTTCGGTTATCGCCAGCTCAACAACCACCCAATCCTTAACGACTCAAACCGCATCAGCTTCAGAGCCTACGCCAGAATTAGCGACTCTTGGGGCCTCGGATTTTATCAGCGGTGGGAGCTGGATGATAGCACCGTGGAGGTGCAACAATACAATATCTACCGTGATTTTGACAGTTGGGTTGCATCTATCGGCCTGCACATCAGAGACAACCGTGATGCTCCAGAAGAATTCGGCATCATGCTCAACTTCACCCTGAAAGAGTTTCCCTCAGTCCGCCTTCCGCTATCAGTCGATAACGAATAAGCTCATCGGACAGCACTGATTGCTGCGAATCACCAGCTTACCAACAAACCACATTTAAAAACAAACTCACCCATATGACACCCGAAGAACTCACATCTAGCTTACAATGGCGCTACGCGACCAAGGTTTTCGATAACGACAAAAATATATCTCCTGACACTTGGAATAATCTGGAGGAAAGCTTGGTGCTTACCCCGTCATCATTCGGACTTCAACCATGGCAGTTCATCACTATTACCTGCCCAAAAACCAAGCAAGACCTGCTCGAACACTCGTGGCATCAGCGCCAGGTAACCGACTGCTCCCATTTGGTCGTTCTCTGTGCCCGAAACGGCATGAACGAGGATGACATCGATAAGTGGCTCGATCAGCTCGCGAGCATGCGCGGCGTCTCTCGTGAAAGTCTCGAAGGCTATGCTGGCATGATGAGTGGATTCTTCGGCAGCATGGATCAAGAGAGGACCCTAGCATGGGCAAAAAACCAAGTTTACATAGCACTTGGCCAACTGATGACGAGTGCTGCAGTGCTGAGCATTGATGCTTGCCCTATGGAAGGTATTGTCCCCGCCGAGTATGACCGCATTCTTGGTTTAGCAAATAGTGGTTTCACTACCACTGTGGCTTGCGCGATGGGTTATCGCTCAAGTGATGACAAGTATGCCGAACTGCCTAAGGTTCGCTACAGTGCTAACGAAATACTTAAAACCGTATCCTAATTAACTCATCATCCTTGCTAGCTAACAAAGCTACGCAATCGCCAGATGCGCCTTCATAAGCTGGATCATATTTCTATGCCTTTCCAGCCGCTTGCAGTTGCTCATAATGACGTTGGACAATTGCTTTCAATATATCGTGGGCTATCTGTTTGCTTTTGTCTTGGTAACTGACTTTCACCTCGGCATTCTCGAGCTCAACCTCAAATTTTGCTCTAATGCGAATTTTGGCAGCCTCCATGTCGTCAAGGCCCCAAAGATCAATGAGTTTCTGCTCAGTGATGACATGCTCTAGTGCATCATCTTTGAGCAAGTGCCGCTTGAAGGCCTCTACCTGAAAACCCTCAGCTGCCTTACCCATGGTGCCTTCGTATCTGAACTCTTGGTTCTGCCTAGCTTGATACTTTTTATAACCTTTATAAGCGACAAAGAGCCCACCCGAACCCAATACAAGAAGTAAAACGGCGGCCAATGCGATTGTTGTATTGCGCTTCATGTGGGTAAATTAACCAAGCTCATGCTATTAGCCAAGCACATAGCTGATACTCATATCAGAACACATCAACGAATGACTCTCGCTGACACATCAAAGTCCATCGAACCCTGATCCTTTCTTTTCACTTTTTTCGAATTGCGTGAACGAAATTTACCGCCATGATCTGCCACGTTGAGCATCACCTCCGTCAAACCTTCGCCTGATGATTTCTGCGACCTCGCAGTAAAAGGTAACGTCGTGCCTGTGTATGCCCAATTAGCGGCAGATTTTGAAACGCCCGTCTCGGCCTATGTCAAGATCAGCGGTAACGGCGAAGCTTTTCTTTTTGAAAGTGCTGAAAGCACCGGCGAGAGCGGACGCTACTCTATTTTGGGCAATAATCCACGAGCTGTCATCAAAGCTGAAGGCCTTGATATCACCCATCAGGAAAATGGAGAAACCCGAACCTGGACCGCCAAAAACGACATCCTCGATGAGCTTGAAAAGCTCATGGCTAAATACAGGCCCGCACCACATGGTGACGCTCCGCCATTTTACGGCGGCGCTGTTGGCTACCTTTCCTATGACGCTGTGCGCCAATTCGAACCTAGTATTGGCCCCGCAACAAAAGATGAACTAGGCCTGCCCGACGCCTTATTTATCATTGCTGACACCCTGCTTATTTTTGACCATCGCTTGCGCAGACTACTTGTGGTGGCTAATGCATTCATTGACGATCATGACTCCCCCGCCGCAGCCTACAAGGATGCCTGTGCGCGTATCGAATCACTCATCGACACACTCAATGTAGAGCTGCACGTTCCGCCTCTCAATGGCTTGGCTGATTTTGAAACACCCAAGGCCAGCAGCAATACGACACAAGAGGAATACGAGCAGATGGTCATGAAAGCCAAGGAATACATTGCTGCAGGCGATGCTTTTCAGATCGTTCCCAGCCAGCGCTTTGAGACAGACTTTGCAGGGACACCTGTTGATCTCTATCGTGCCCTGCGGCACATCAACCCCTCGCCCTATATGTTCATCCTCGAGCTGGATGATTTCTCCCTAGTTGGTAGTTCTCCCGAAGTGCACGTAAGGGCCATTGACGGGCGTATCGATATTCGCCCCATTGCTGGAACACGCTGGAGAGGCCAAACACCTGAAGAGGACGACGCACTTGCTGCTGACCTGTTAGCAGACCAAAAAGAATGTGCTGAGCATCTCATGCTCGTCGACCTTGCTCGAAATGATGTCGGTCGCATTTCTAAACATGGAAGTGTCACCGTGGATGACTTCATGATTGTGGAGCGCTACAGCCACGTTATGCATATTGTCTCTAACGTTCACGGCGATCTTGACGACGACTACACTGCATACGACGTCCTCCGCGCTACCTTTCCTGCAGGCACGGTGAGTGGAGCCCCCAAGATCCGCGCAATGCAGATCATCAACGAGCTCGAAAAAAGCAAACGCTGCACCTATTCTGGTGCCGTTGGTTACTTTGGATGGGATGGCGGCCACGACTCCTGTATCACCTTGCGCACCTGCCTACTTAAAGACGGCAAAGCCTACGTTCAGGCTGGCGCCGGCGTTGTTGCCGACAGCAACCCCACCTATGAATACGAAGAAACTGTCAACAAATCCATGGCTATCATTCGTGCCATTGGGCTAGCAAAGACAATCGGTTCAGAAAAATCCTGACTCTCAACAAAATGCTCCTCGTCATCGATAATTACGACTCCTTCACCTACAATCTCGTTCAATATTTTGGCGAGCTGGGTGCTGAAATGAAGGTGGTGCGCAATGACGCAATGAGCATCGATGAAATTCGTGAACTCGCCCCGGAGCGTATTTGCATTTCGCCAGGCCCCTGCACACCCAACGAAGCCGGCATTAGCTGTGACGTTATCCGTGAATTTGGCCAGAAAGCCAAACAACCAATCCCCATTCTCGGCGTCTGCTTGGGACATCAGTCCATCGGTCAAGTTTTTGGAGGTGAAGTCGTCCGCGCTGATAAGCTCATGCACGGCAAAACCTCCCCCGTTTTCCACATGGGTAATAGTGTGTTCGCAGGCCTTCCCAGCCCAATCACCGCTACCCGCTATCATTCTCTCATCGTCAAGCGAGAGACCCTGCCAGACTGCCTAGACATCACAGCGGAAACTAAGAATGGGACCATCATGGGCCTCATGCACAAGGATCTCCCTATCCACGGCGTCCAGTTCCACCCCGAGTCGATTCTCACCGAAGACGGCATGAAAATGCTGGAGAATTTCCTGCGCAGTTAAGCTCGGAAATTCGACTTCGGATAATCCTGTAATAGCTCGTGCTCGAGATATTCAGGTTCTTCTCGGCTGTAAAACAGTGTTAAGGAAAAACGCCGCGCAGTTCGTAAACGTTATCAATATGCTCGATGGCAGATGCGTAAGAAGCAATGCGCATGTTGCAGTCCAGCCGTTGGGCCATTTCAAGCACACGTTCAGCTGATCGGATCATCGTTGTCTTGAGTAGCTTGTCGACCACCTCTTCATCCCATGTTTCTGATTGGCGGTTCTGCTTCCATTCGAAATAGCTAACCGTCACACCGCCTGCGTTGCATAAGATAGCAGGTAGCACCTCGACACCTTTATCCAATAGATAACGCTCGGCAATAGGCGTCGTAGGAGCATTTGCGCCTTCAACCAGCACTTTACATTGCATAAGTTTTGCGTGTTTAAGGTCAACCATCTGTTCTAGGGCCGCTGGTATGAAAAGATCAACAGGGGTGGCATAGAACGTGGCCTCATCTACAGCTTCGGCGTCGGCAAAATCTTTCACCCCTCCTGTCGCTTGTACATGTTCGGCTAGTGCTTCGGCATCGATTCCGCTAGCGTTAAGAATGGCACCGGTATGATCCATCACCGCTTTTAGAGTCGTGCCTCGTTCTTGCAACAGACGCGCCGTCCAAGATCCAACATTACCGTAACCAATAAGACTACAAGACACCTTGTCTAACTCGATATTCATACCAGGGAGTAATGCGTCGAGCACGTAAACAAGGCCTTGACCTGTTGCCTTTTCACGCCCTGCAGATCCGCCAAACTCAAGAGGTTTACCAGTAACCACACCTCGGGCAGTGACTCGGCTCGATGATTCTGCAAAATTTATATAAGTGTCGGCCATCCATGCCATCACTTGAGCATTGGTACCCACATCTGGAGCTGGAATATCATAGTCAGGTCCAATGTTGTCACCCAAGGCAGAAGTCATCCGGCGCGTGACACGCATGAGCTCATCCTTGCTAAAATCACGCGGATTAATACGTAGTGCCCCCTTCGCACCGCCAAAGGGAAGCCGCGCGAGAGCACACTTCATTGTCATCAAAAGCGCGAGTGTTTTGACCTCATCGAGTTTAACTTCTGGGTGGTAGCGAATACCACCTTTGTATGGACCTAGCACATTATTGTGCTGCACACGGTAGGCTTTGAGCAACTGCCAGCTGCCATCATCCATTTCAACAGGGCAGTGTACCATAATTTCGTTTTTGGGCTGCGTCAGCATCAGCTTGAGCCGCTGAGGAACCTCCAGTGCATTGGCGGCTTCAAGAACCGAACCGATAGTTTGAAAATAGAGATTGTGTTCGTCATAGATCTCCTCCAATTCCTTAAAGATTTCACGAGCAGATTGGCAGGCAGTGGTGTCGCAGTTATCCATAAGGAGAGATACTAGCCTGATGATCGGCTCTGACAAGTCTGCTTGATGGATATATATGAACCTTCCTCAGCTTCCCTCATGCAAATCCGTTGGAATTATATTCACCATGAAACACTGAGCACTTGGCAACTCGATGGGGGGATGTCAATAATGCTGAAACAACCAAAGACCTTCGACTTAAAAACTTGCAACTTGAAACAATTACTACCGCCCTGCCTGAGTCAAAACTCAGGCACGATGGCGGCTGGCTATTTTCCCCAAAACCACTGCCACTAAGCAAAAAAACCGCTAAGTCGCTCACCCAGCTGGGGCATCCACTGGCACAATTTCAAAAAGCATCCGACTCGCTCTACCAACGCAGCGTCAAAGGCAAACTCCCCAGCTGGATCCACCAGATCCTTGACGCTGGCAAACCCGACTGGCTCATTGATGCACAACGTGCCCCCGACCTGCGAGATCAACTACCCCGAGTCATTCGGCCGGACCTCATACTTACGGGTCAAAACGATCACCCCCAAGACGACAGCTTTGCCCTGACCGAGCTTGATTCCGTTCCCGGCGGCATGGGCATTACCTTGTGGCTGTCGCAGTTCTACAGTGACCATGGCTTCGACGTCTTGGGTGGTGCAAACGGCATACGTGATGGCTTTCAAAAGCTCTTCCCCGAACAAGGCGGTCGCATCCTGATCAGTGAAGAATCAGCGGACTACCGACCCGAGATGGAGTGGCTTGCCGAACAGTGCACCAACATCAAAGCACAACACGCCGAGACCGACGACGGATCAGACTCGCCTGCCTATCGGTTTTTTGAATGGTTTGACTGGCAAAATATCCCATCAGCAAAAAAATTAGCCGCATCTGCCAAGCTCAGCTCTCCTTGCAAACCTCACCTTGAGGAAAAACTCTGGCTAGCCCTACTCTGGTCACCCTCGCTTCGCGGCATCTGGGAAAAGCAACTCCGTGGCAATCACCTCCGCCGCCTTCGTGAAATCGTTCCTTACGGCTGGGTAGTGGATCCAACTCCATTACCGCCCCAGGGTGCCCTACCCCGTCTCGATGTTCACTCATGGGAGGAAGTCGCCAATTTCAGCCAAAAAGATCGTCAGCTCGTTCTTAAAATAAGTGGTTTTTCAGAGCTCGCATGGGGCTCTCGGGGGGTCTACATAGGCCACGACCTTCCCGGCCACGAATGGCATGATCGAATCAAGGACGCCACCGCCGCATTCCATGAGCAACCGCGAATGATGCAAGAATACCATTCCGGCAAAATAATAGAACACCCTTACTTTGATCCTGACACTGGGGAGGAGCGCATCATGCAAGGACGCGCCCGGCTCTGCCCTTACTTTTTCAGCGATAATTCTGGAAAAACCAGTTTCGGTGGTTGTTTGGCCACCATTGTTCCTGCTGACAAAAAGAAAATCCACGGCATGAAGGATGGAATCCTCGTTCCCTGTATCGTGGAGTGATCACTTTTGAGCGACCCATCATTTAACTCTTCTGTATGATCTTTCATTATTGCAGTGACAGCTCACTTTTTTGATCATCGAAATCAAAATTACCTTGTCAAACGAGGGCCCATCCCCTACCAACCCGCCATCCTTCGTCACGCCGCCGCTTCAACTACGGGAAATTGAAGGACTTAACCTTAAGCGCGGCGGATTTCCCAACCTACCAGAGCCATCCTGATTTAAGGAAGGACACCCAATAAAAAAATGGTCAATGAATTGATTAACGAAATGGTCGACGCTGGAGTTCACTACGGACACCAGACCCGCAAATGGAACCCAAAAATGAAGCCTTTCCTCATGAAGGACAAAGGCGGGATCTACATCATCAACCTCGAGGAAACTGTCAAGTGCCTCGATAAAGCCTCAGATTTTCTCGGCGAACTCGCAAGCAAGGGACAAAAGATTCTCTTCGTTGGTTGCAAACGCCAAGCACAAGACTCTGTAGCTGAAGCTGCAGAAGCTATTGGACAATACTATGTTAACCACCGTTGGCTCGGTGGAACGCTCACCAACCTTGCGACGATTCGTCGTTCTGTTGAGCGCCTCAAGTATCTCGAAGACATCGAAAAGTCACCAGACTCAAAGAAGATGTCCAAAAAAGAGCTCTCCGCTCTTGGACGTGAGCGCACTAAGTTGCTCCGTAACCTTCGCGGCATCCGTGATATGGAGAAGCTTCCTGCTGCCATGGTCATCGTTGACTCTGCACGTGAAACCATCGCCGTAGCTGAAGCACGTCGTCTCAACATCCCCGTGGTTGCGATCGTTGATACCAATGCTGACCCAACTGTTATCGACTACCCAGTTCCCGGCAACGATGACGCTACCCGCTCTATTCGCCTTTTACTTCAGAACCTTGTCGACTCAATCGCTGTCGCCAAAGACTGATCTTTACCGCAAATAACGAACTCAACTTACCCACTACCATGGCTATTACCGCATCTGCTGTTCAAGAGCTCCGTAAAATCACCAACGCTGGCATGATGGCTTGTAAAAAAGCTCTCACTGAAACCGAAGGTGACATGGACGCTGCCGTCAAACTTCTCCGCGAAAAAGGAATTGTTAAGTCTGCTGGTCGTTCTGACCGTGAGACTTCTGAAGGCCTCATCGCTGCTCACGTCTCAGACAGCGCTGCAAGCGGCGTTCTTGCTGAGATCAACTGTGAAACTGACTTCGTCGCCAAGAACGAAGACTTCGGAACATTTGTCAGTGACATCACCAAAACTATCGCTGAATCTGATGCTGCTGACGCTGAGTCAGCTGTTGGACTCGCCTACGGTGACGGCACAATCCAAGATACTCTTGGCGCCAAGTTCTCCGAGCTAGGTGAAGTGATCAAAGTAAAACGTATCACTCGCTACATTGCAGAAGGAAACGGCGCCGTCTCCAGCTACATCCACATGGGTGGCAAGGTTGGTGTTCTTCTCGAGCTCAGTGCTGAAAATGCTGATACAAAAGACAACGACACCTTTAAGGAACTTGCACGCGACATCTGCCTGCACGTAGCTGCGCTCAACCCTGCAGGCCTAACTCGTGATGATATCGATGCCTCAACGATTGAGGAAGAAAATGAAATCAACCGCAAACAGCTTGAAGCTGAAGGCAAGCCTGCTGAAATCATCGAGAAAATCCTGATTGGTAAGATCAATAAGTATTTCGCCGAGTCCTGCCTGATTGATCAAGCATTCGTCAAGGACGACAAAGTAAGCGTAAAGCAGCACATCGCAGCTAAGGGTAAAGAAATTGGTGACAATATTAACATCGCCCGTTTCGCACGCTACAACGTGGGAGCTTAATTAGTCGACTCTATCTAAATTTACAAGCCCACCTTGCCATGTGCTCGGTGGGTTTTTTGTATCTAGCCTACTTCCTCTTGCGTTTACGGTAATCAGGCTTTCCTGATTTCGAGGCTGATTTTTTTGCCGGGCTTCGTCCAGACTTATCAAAGCGATCCGTTGAATGGCGCTTAGGTTTTCTTTGCTGTGGCCGCGCTCTTTTTGGCTGTTCAGGCGCAGGCACATTATAATCAAAACCTTCAGCAAAACGTTTTGCCAAAGTTTTGCCAATATGACGCTCGAGCTTCTTCAATCGCTCAGCGTCGCCAGAGGTCACGAAGCTCAAAGCACAGCCTTCATTACCCGCACGGCCAGTGCGACCGATACGATGGATATAGTCATCACTCTGTTGCGGGAAATCAAAGTTAATCACATGTGTTACATCCGGAATATCCAAGCCACGGGCAGCGATATCTGTAGCAACTAATACCCGAATCTTGCTTGCCTTAAAATCACGTAAAGTGCGTGTGCGGTGATTCTGTGAGCGGTCACTATGGATTGCCTCGGCAGATATTCCTGAACCGTTCAACTCTTTCGATAGATCATCTGCATCCTCTCGGGTTCTTACAAAAGCAATGACCGAGAAGAACTGGTGATCCTCAAGCAAGTGCTTGAGCAGGTCGGCCTTGAGATGTTGTTCTACAGGATAGAGAAACTGCTTCACCGTCTCCGCTGGATTACTACGACTACCGACCTCGATCGTTACAGGATCCTTGAGAGCCTTTCGGGCCAATCGCTCAACCTGAGGAGGTAGCGTCGCTGAAAACAACAAACTCTGGCGACGCTTAGGTAAGTTCGCCGTAATGACCTCTATATCGGGCATAAAACCCATATCCAGCATACGATCTGCTTCATCCAAAATCAAATGAGTAAGTTTACCAAAACGACAATGCCCTGCCTCCATCAGCGCCATAAGTCGCCCAGGAGTAGCGATAACAATATCCACATCACTCTCAAGCTTCTCTATTTGATGCCTCTCACTAGCGCCACCGATTACCATAGCCGTGCGCAAATTTGTATATTTGCCGTAGGTGCGAATGCTTTGATTAATCTGAGCTACCAGCTCACGTGTCGGAGCAATAATCAAAACGCGAGTACCTCGGGTTGATAACTCATGAGTCTTTTGTGATAATTCAGAAAGCAACGGAAGTGTGAATGCTGCCGTTTTACCAGTGCCTGTTTGAGCTAAGCCTATAAGGTCTTTGCCCTCAAGAATAGGAGGGATCGTTTTCTCTTGGATAGGGGTGGCCTCGCTGTAGCCAGCATCATCAACCGCATCAAGAATGCGTTTGTGGAGAGCTAATGCATGAAATAACATACCCGCTCACTAGGGTTGAATCTACAAACTTCAAGAACTATTTCGCTCACAAGGCTAGTGAATGCACGAACTTGGCTACCTTTTCACCGCCAATGTCTCCCCCCACTAATAATAAGGGCGTAGCATCAGATAGCATACAGGCCCTGTAGCGGCAACGTAGAGCCACAAGGGAAATACCCAGCGTGCCATTTTACGATGACGTGCAAAGTGGTTGGTGCAACTAAGAGACAACGTAATGAGGATGAATGGCAGGCTCACGGCTGCGAGCAAAATATGACTACCAAGCACAATCAAATAAATGGTGCGCTCTAGCCCCTCACCTCCATGCCTCACTTCCTGCTGAGTACCGTGGTAAGTGACATAGCTAAGTAGAAATAATACAGAAAAGCCGACCGCGAATCCAATCGCACGCTTATGCAGCGTGATTTTTTTATTTTTTACCGCAACAACCGCTATCAAAAGACTGATGGCTACCAGGGTGTTGAGAACGGCATGCAAAGGCGGAAGCAAGGGTAACTCCATGCCAATATCAAGCTTGTATCGCCCCATCAAAACAACGAGCCCAAATACAGCACCGCTGAGAACCCAAGAGATAAACACAAGCTTCCTCAACAAGGCCGTATTTGGCTCTCGCTCGAGGTGGTTATTCAAATCCTGACGATCCGTCATATTACTTTTTTTGTTCAAGTAATGACTGAACGGTAAAGTGCAGTTCACCTTCCTCTCCTCTCAAAAACGCCTCGCCTTTTTTGCGGGCATTATAGAGATCGTGCCTTGTGACCATTGAGAGGTTTCTGTCATAAACTGCTATCGACATGTCATGCTCAAAAGCACCTAGCCTTGCAGCTTCGTCGGGGTCTTCTCTTTTGACAATAGCCTGATACTTCATCTCACTCACCATGTAGTCGGTAAGTGAAGCTGCATCACCGGTTAAAAACCACCAATTTTTGCCATCAGCCCCTAAAGCCTCAGCGTAGGACTTCATCTGCGCAACCCCATCCGTAACAGGATCTACTGTGATGCAGACGATAACAAAATCTGGATCATCCTTATACTTTTCATAGAGTGCTTTCAAACCTTGGGAGTTGCGTTTGGCACACATTGGACAAGTCGCATAAAATTGTGCAAAAGCCCAAACCTTACCTTTGAGATCAGAAATCTTAATGTCACGACCATCTTGATGCTTGAGGCTGAGATCGTTTCGTAAAGTCAAAAGCGGCCCCGACCTCTCATCTACCGCGTATTTAGGCTCTGGTGCCGGCGGTGGTTTGAGTTGAGTCCCTTGAATCAACCATGTGGTCAGAATAATCAGCACGGAAATAGCTGCCGCACTAACATAGATTGTCGTTATTTTTTGTTTATCAGTCATTCTCTACTTCCTGTTTTGGTTTCACTCAGAACAAAATCAATATTGGTGAAGAGCGTTTTTTTAAGCTCATCGACGGCATTGAGTGCCGATTTAAATTTCTCAACGCCCTTGAGCTCGGGCTTCTCTTTCAATAATTCACGTGCAGCTTGCTCAAACTGTTCTGCCTCACGAAAATCATAACGCTGACGAATATGCATTTCCCTATCGATTAGGGCAATTTGTGATGGGAATTTCCATTTACCCGCTGGATCTTTATCTGGCCGTTCAGACACAATACCAAGTCGCAGCTGATCCTTTATATATCCCCTCTGCTTCTTGGTGTCTCCAGTCGTCAAAAACCACCATCTATCATCATCGATGCCCAGTTGACCCATTGCCCGCTTAAGCTCATCAGGATTCACGCCTTGGTCGACGCCGTTAATAGCAACTGCTACAAACCTTAAATTATCATTACCCTCATAATGATCGGCAATTTCTTTCATCATGCCTAGAGCATGTTTATTTTCATCAAGCTGGCTGACACACACAGGCACTGCGAACCAGACTTTACCTTCAAGGTCATAAGTAGCAACCAGCCTATCTTCGTGGTTCTTTGCTGCAAAATTACGACTAATTTTAGTCGTAATGGGAGGCCTACCCTCATTTTCCTCCGCTTTCTGTTTAGATTTGGCAAAGTAAGCGGACAACACCACCACGGCGCCAATAATCATAATGCCTACTAATTTAAATGCCGTGCGGCGTAATTCTGCCGGGTTTTTCTCAGCTGGTTCCATATTCATGGTGAAATCTGTGCCTGTTTTGTTGGCTCGCGCGCACCCTAGCCTTGCTTCCACCCAATGGCAAGTAATCCGAGTGCCAGCGGAAGATAAAGCAGCGTGTAGAGGAATAATCTACGTGCAGTATCAGCATTTCCTGCCGCAGAAAACTTACCACAAAGCCATAACATAACCAGTCCCACGATAGACCCCCCGACTAGCCAACTAACGCCAGCATAGCCGAGCCACCAACCGAGAGGGACTAGTAAAACGAGCAGTATCGTAAAGCCCGCGGCAATTCTGGCTGCTTTTTTTCCAGAAACATCGCCATTGGTCCACATCACATAGCCAGCCTCCTCGTATTGCTCACGAACCAACCAGCTTATGGCCACGAAATGAGGCATTTGCCAGAGGAACAGAAGGGCAAATAAATACCAACTTTGTCCATCTGCCCAGCTTCCTCCTGCGTTGCCTGCCTGAGCCACTGCCGCCCAGCCTATCATAGGTGGAATTGCTCCTGGAATGCCACCTAATAGCGTGTTCGTTGAGCTGCGGCGCTTGAGTGGAGTGTATAGGAATACGTAAACCCCCAGCGCGATTGCCGCCAAGTAAGCTGAGGCGGGATTGACCTTCAAAGCAAGATGGATGATGCCGAATGCAGACAGAGCCCAACCGATGCCGAAGGCATTCACAGGCATCATTCGTCTAGCAGGGAGTGGACGATCCGCAGTGCGCTTCATCCTGGCATCCTCCTCAATCTCCATGAGTTGATTGAAAGCAGCAGATCCAAACGCAGTACAGGCCGTACCGATCAAAGCATGAAATAATAGCCAGCCATCATAAAGCCACACTCCATGAAAATATTTGGCACTCAACAAGTATCCAAACAAAGTGGTAACAACGACAAAGACATTCAGATTCAGCTTTGTTAGGGTGACCAAGTCATCTTTGAGCGTAGGTGGTTTGTCGTCTTTTTTCTTTCGTGCCATGGAAAATATACGCATTCATGTTGCGCCTATCTCTTACTGCTCTGGATGAGCCATTTTGTCCACTGCTTCTTCACTCCCATAGACCATCAGTGTGTCACCGGATTTAAGAATCTCGTCCTTATTGGGTGTCCCGACAAAAGAACCATCAGGCTTCGTAATGCCTAAAATAACGATACCATGGTCGTTTGGGCGAGATTCAGAGAGTGGCTTTCCCTCAAACTGATGACCCGAAGCAATCTTAAAATCCGAAACACAATACCCATGCTCTACATTGAGTAACAACTCATAATCAAGTGCTCTGACCACGCCCGCCCTCTCCAATGAATACTTCATCAAAGCATCCATCGGCCTGCGAATAAAACCCGTATTCGCTAAAATATACAGAACCAGAATACTCAACAGAACGATGCCCAAAATAGCAAAAAGAGCAGATGCGCCTTCATCAGTTTTGCTGACAAAAGTGAAGATCAAAGTAGCCAAGGCCGATGTTAAACCAATATTACCGGCTATAATTAAATGAAGAATAATCCGTCTACGAACACGGTGCCCAACCACCATTTCAGCCTCAGCAGTTGTAAAACCTACTCCAAAAAACGCAGAAGCTGCCTGAAACCTCGCTGCAGATAAAGACATACCGGTTAATACCAGGGCATTGGTTCCGACACGGACGATGAGCAGAGATACGAATACAATTGTTAAAAGAGCCAGCAAAGATCCCATAAGCCCATTTTTACAGCCGATTCTCGCAAAGCGGAAGCCCAAATCAAACCCAATGCTAAAAGCTCCCGATCAGCTCTTATTATCAAGAGACAAAAACAAATCATTTGGCAGTGCTGGATGGCGACTAAACCCCCAGATTATATATAATAGAACACCTTACATCTAATAAAACTATAGTTGTTTTTCTCCTTTTCCCTTGCCCCCAATTATAACCAATGGCATTATGTTATATTATCAACATTTGTAGCGACATTGAGATTTCGTCGAGCCCCTCAGACGCCCTTTTCTGTCTTACATCTTCCTAAAATCAGCACCTCAAAGACTTTACTCGAGTCCTTGTCCCAACCAAATAAACAAACCAAACAATCATCATGGAAGTATCCGATCCCATCACATCTGTACTAGCTAATAAGAGCGCCAAGATCTGCACCATCAATCCTGAAGCAACCGTATTCAATGCCATCGAAAAAATGTCAGAATGCAACGTGGGCGCCTTACCGGTAATTGAAAACGGCGAACTCATCGGCATCATCTCAGAGCGTGACTATACCCGAAATGTCATCCTCAAGGGCAAATCATCGCACGACATTGATGTGCGCTCAATTATGACCAGCTCGCTCGTCACCATCAGCGAGAGTGACTCCGTAGCGCACAGCCTCCAAACCATGACTCAAAAGCGGGTCCGCCACCTACCCGTTATGGATAACGGCGAGCTCGTAGGCATCGTCACCATCGGCGACCTCGTCAAATGGACCATCTCGGCCCAAGATGCACTCATCGTCCAACTCGAAGGTTACATCCAAGGGGCATATCCCGGCTAGCAACTAGAAAAACTAAAAAGTCCCGCTGGCAACAATTAAGCCAGACTCACACTCACTCTAAATCCGCCTATTCAAGACCTGACATAGACGGCACGACTCTAATTAGGCTTAAATGCCACCCCCGATTTCCGCCCTTGAATTATTCCGATTCGCTCCTATGCTCCGCGCGCCATGAGCGACCAGCCATCCACGTCAGAAGCTACTCCCCAATCTACCGAAGCAGAACTCATCGCCGTCAGGCGCGAAAAGCTCGGTAAAATCCGTGAACTCGGAATTGACCCCTACGGCGCAAAATTCGATACCACGACCACTCCGGGCAAGCTCAAGGCTAACTTTGCCGACGAACAAGCTGTCACTATCGCTGGGCGCCTACTCGCTATCCGCGACATGGGAAAATCGGTGTTTGCCACCATCGGTGACGTTGAAGGCCGCATCCAGATTTACCTCAACAAAAAGGGTGTCAGCGAGACCGACTGGGATCTCTACCAACTGCTCGACCTCGGTGATTGGATCGGTGTTGAGGGAGAGAGCTTCACCACTGGAAAAGGTGAACCCTCCGTCAAAGTCAACAAGCTCACCATGCTCAGCAAGTCGCTGCGTCCCATGCCGGACAAGTGGCACGGTGTCGCCGACCGCGAAACCAAATACCGCAAGCGTCATCTCGATTTGATGAGCAACGAGCACTCAGCCGAGGTCTTCATCACCCGCTCACGCATGATCGCTGAGATTCGAAGCTTTCTCCACGAACGCGATTACCTCGAGGTCGAGACCCCTATGCTCCAGAGTGTTGCCGGCGGTGCTGCCGCCCGCCCTTTCGAGACCTATCACAATGCGCTCGGCATGGATCTCACACTGCGAATCGCTCCTGAGCTCTTCCTCAAGCGGCTCCTTGTTGGTGGTTTCACTAAGGTCTTTGAGCTCAATCGCAACTTCCGTAACGAAGGTATCTCCCGCCGTCACAACCCCGAGTTTACCATGCTCGAAGCTTACGCAGCCTATGGCGACTTCGAGACCATGGCCGACATGGTAGAGGAAATGACCTGCCATCTCGCCGAGAAATTCTGTGGTGGCCTCGAAATCGAGCATAAAGATGAGGAAGGCAGCACCCTCCGCACCATCAACCTGCAGCGCCCGTGGAAACGCGCCAACTACCACGACCTGATTAAGGATGTGGCAGGAGACGACTTCTTCGACATCACCCCCGAAGCTCGCCGCGCAAAATGTGATGAACTGGGGGTGCAAATTTCTGAGAAAATGGAAGACTACGAAGTCGTCCAACAAGTCTTCGAAAAGAAAGTCGAAGAACACACCTTCGACCCTTGCTTCGTCACCCGTGTCGCCTCCGAGCTGATTCCTCTGGCGAAAGTCACTCCGGGCGGCAAAACCGTGGAGGTCTACGAGCTCATCATCAACGGTCAGGAAATCTCACCCGGTTACTCCGAACTCAACGACCCCGACCTTCAGCGTGAACGCCTCGAACACCAAGCAGGCGGCGAAGAAGAGCAGGAAATCGACCATGACTTTGTCGAAACTTTGGAAAACGGCATGCCCCCAGCAGGCGGCATCGGCATCGGCATCGACCGCCTCATCATGATGCTCACAGGTGCATCTACGATCCGAGATGTCGTCCTCTTCCCTCTGCTAAAAAAGAAATAATCACTTGCGCAGTATCATTCCCGCGCTACATAACGCGCGACTCAAGGGTGTTAACACCCTCATTGCCAACCAAAATTCTAAATCAACTAATCAACATGTCCGTACTAGTAGGGAAACCAGCACCGTCCTTCAGCTCCAAAGCTGTTCAAGGAGAAAACATCACTGAAAACTTCAGCCTGGATCAATATATCGGTAAGAAATACGTGGTTCTTTTCTTTTACCCCAAAGATTTCACCTTTGTCTGCCCGACTGAACTTCACCGCTTCCAAGAGGAAATCGAGGAATTTGAAAAACGCGATGTTCAGGTTGTCGGATGTTCAACAGACACTGAATTCTCTCACTGGGCTTGGCTTCAAACTCCAAGAAACAAAGGGGGCATCCAAGGCGTAAGCTACCCAATCATTGCAGACACCAACAAAACCATCTCCAACGACTACGATGTCCTAGCCGGCGAATACGTTCACGATGATGAGGGCAACCTCTCCGTCGAAGGCGAAATGGTAGCCTACCGTGGACTCTTCCTCATCGACAAAGACGGTATCGTTCAACACCAAATCGTCAACAACATGCCCCTCGGTCGCTCCATCAAGGAATGCATCCGGGTCATCGACGCCTTACAACACTTCGAAGCACACGGAGAAGTTTGCCCAATGGACTGGCAAAAAGGCGACGACGCAATGACTGCTACTCACGAAGGCGTCTCTGGATATTTATCCAAGTAAGCGACTAAGCATCACCTATTTTATTTAGCCCGCCTGCTCAATTGAGTTGGCGGGCTTTTTTATACCTTTCAATCAAACTGTCAGAAAACGCCCTCACCATCAGTAAGGCTTTTTTGAAGTATAGAACCAACACCGCACTTGCAGAAAGTGCTTATAGGATGTAACCGATGTGTATGAAAATCCTCAGCCACAAGGATGCCTCCTACTCTCGCTTCGTAAAAAAACTAGACCGCCGGTCGACACCAGGCTGCGGGGGGCAGAAAGTTGAAAGTATTGTCTCCTCCATCATTGCCGATGTGCAGAAGCGTGGCAACACCGCCGTATTCGAATACACGCAGAAATTTGATGGGCTCAAGCTCACTAACAAATCCCTTTTTGTCAGCCCGGCAGAAATCGAGGAAGCTTACGCACTGGTTGACGAAGATGTCAAAAAAGCCGTCGCTATCAGCAAACGCAATATCCATGCCTTTGCCAAACGCAGCATGCGTAAGGACTGGAAGGCCAAAAACATAGAGGGCGTCGAGGTTGGCGAGCGATTCACCCCTTATGACCGTGTCGGCGTTTATGTTCCCGGAGGCAAAGCCCCACTCGTTTCCACGGCTCTCATGACCGCCGCCTTTGGTCAGGCTGCTGGCGTGCCACAAATCCTCGCTGCCTCACCGGCAGGACCCGACGGCAAGCTCAACCCAGCCCTCCTATACGCCCTTGTTGAAAGTGGTGCCACTGAGATCATCAAAGTAGGAGGCGCCCAAGCTATTGCAGCGATGGCACTGGGAACAAAAACCGTCAAACCCGTGGAGAAAATCTTCGGCCCAGGCAACGTCTTTGTCGTCGAGGCCAAACGCCAACTCGTTGGTGCTGTCAGCATCGACCTTCTGCCTGGGCCAAGTGAAGTCCTCATCGTTGCCGATAAATCGGCAAATGCCAAGTTCATCGCCGCTGACATGCTTGCCCAAGCAGAACACGGCGGTGACAGCGTTGTTGGATTTGCAACCAACTCCAAGCAGCTACTCACTCAAGTCGAAAAAGAAATCCAAAAGCAGGCCTCTACCCTTTCGAGGGAGAAATACCTCCGCGACGTGCTCAAAAAAGGCACCTTCTGCCTACTCACTAAAAACCTTCAAGAAGCCGTCGATATCTGCAACGCCTTCGCTCCCGAGCACCTCTCACTCGTCGTCGAAAACGAGGACAAGTGGCTGGGTGAAATCCGCACCGCAGGCGCTATCTACGTTGGCCCCTTGGCTGCCGTTGCCGTCGGTGATTTCCTCGCCGGCCCCAGCCACACCTTGCCTACAGGTGGCTCTGGTAAATCCTTCTCCGGTCTGCGTGCCGATCAGTTCCAACGCCGCGCCAGCATTGTGCGCATGGATCAAAAGGCGCTCAAGAAATCCCTGCCTACGGTCGAGACCTTCGCCCGCGTCGAGGGTCTTGACGCCCACGGCCGATCTGTGAGTATAAGACTAGAGTAGACACCATGCAGTATAAATTCACCTGAAAGAAATACGTATCCCACGTGATTTCCATGCCTTAGCTATTTGCTGCTCCAGCTCTTCATAGCTGCGGCCTCCGAGCAGCTTATCCACAGCACCCTGACCAATATGCCCATCTTTGAGGGCCGCAAGAAAAGCATTAATATTCGAACGGTCATCCTCCATGTGAAAAAAATAATACGTTAATAGCAAGCCAAGGCCATAATTGAAATTGCCGTTACGTGTAAAGTTCTCGTATGACTGCAACATAAAGCTCTCAAGGGAGGGCGCTTTTATTTCATCTGTTAAGGCACGCCCACCCCGGCCCTTTTCACCATATGCAGTGACATAATCACGAATCTCAGAGAGATTACTTCTGACCATATATTTCCCAGATCGATAAGGTGTTATCGCAATATATTCGGCCAAACCTTCAGAGAACCACCCCCTCGCACCTGACAAAAAATATTCTACGTCAGTTAGCTGGTGTACTACTTCATGCATCAATGTCTTGTTGGATTTATCATAGTCATAGCGATAGCCCGCCTTACCCTTAATAACACCCAAACTGGTCAGAGGAACCATCACCACCCCATTCCCGCCTCGAGTTATAAACACACCGGCCGAACCTGGCACTCCACCTTTTTGTAAATAGGTTTCCCGATTCTCAAACAACAAAATCTTATGCCTGTATTCCCCACCCGGCACGTGTGCTTTCATCATGGAAACAGGTAACAACCTGCAAAAATCTCGAGTCGCCTCAAACATAACAGCAAACTTTTTGACAACATTTTTTGTCAACTCAACATCGCAGACGAATTCATAGTTCGGGCTATGGTAGACGAATTCCTTAGCCTCCTCGCTCTCGCTTACCACTCCAATATCAATTCCGATATCGGTAGATACCAACTTCGGCCATTCAGAGTCAAAATTTTCCTTGAGATTATATTGTCTCATCAATGCCGAGGTGTGCCCGTTGTCACCAGCCTGCGAGTGCGCATGGTTATGGTCCTCCTGTACTTCCTGCGCCGCCTGCTTTTTATTGACCCATTGCGCAATAAAAGCTCGGTCTGCCTCCGATAGATTATCGATACTTACCTCGTAAGTCTTATCGTTTTTTTCAAGTTTCAGCAGCACATGACCCCCGTTGAAATCAAGAATTTTAGCCTGAATTACCCGCCCCTTTGTATCTGTAAAACTACGCCCATCAGCGTCTCCAACGATGATCAACATGCTGAAAATAAATAAGTAGAGCGCTTTTATACATATTTTCATTGTGTATTATTAAATACGCTCCCTACATGAGCGGCAACCTAAAATCAATAGCCCTCATATCTAAGGTGGGTTTTTGCAAGATTTAACAGAAAAATGCTGTATAATTGGTTATCAGACAGCCATTTTGCAGCATACAAACATTTTCTTAGCTCATGACGCAATCGTTCGGTCTTCAATTCAAAAGGATTTACCTCACAGGCTTTGCTGCCATCTTCGCTATTAACACCTCCTATGCGAAAGAGGAAATATCCTTCAACAAACACATCCGACCCATCTTCATCAACAAGTGCACCAAATGCCACGGCGGGGTGAAGGCTGATGGCGACCTCTCCCTCATCTATCGAGCCGAAGCCCTCGGAAAAGGAAGGTCCGGAAACACCCTCATCGTTCCCGGCAAACCTGAAGAATCAGAGCTCTACCAACGCATCATCACAGACGACATCGATGATAAAATGCCTCTTCAGACAGGTGACCATGCCGAAGAGCCACTGAATCCAGAACAAGTCAACCTGATCAAAAAGTGGATCGAGCAAGGGGCTAAGTGGGAAGATCACTGGGCCTACATCAAGCCAGAAATCAAGCCAACACCTGAGCTGAAGCATAAGGATTGGCCACGCACAGGCATCGACCCTTACGTGCTCTCACGTATCGAAGAAAACGGTCTCGCGCCCACCACGGAAGCACCCAAGGCACAATGGCTGCGCCGCGCCTCACTCGACCTCACCGGACTTCCTCCTACCCTGGCTGAGTTAAATGCATTTGAAAAAGACACTTCGCCACAAGCTTACGAAAAGGAAGTCGACCGCCTGCTAGCCTCCTCCCACTACGGCGAACGCTGGGCCGCGATGTGGATGGACCTGGCACGCTACGCTGACTCCCAAGGCTATGAGAAGGATAAGCTGCGCACGATTTGGCCGTATCGTGACTACCTGATTAAAGCCTTTAATGAAGACAAACCCTACGACCTCTTCCTTCAAGAGCAGCTCGCCGGCGACCTCTTTGCCAAGCCGACCGCTGACCTACTGGTCGCCTCTGCCTTTCACCGCAACTCCCAGACCAACACCGAAGGCGGCACCAATGACGAGGAGTTTCGAGTCGTCTCCGCAATCGACCGCATCAACACCACCTGGACGGTCATGCAAGGTTTCACCTTCGGCTGCGTTCAGTGCCATTCCCACCCCTACGAACCGATTCCACACGAGGATTATTACAAGTTCATGGCCTTCTTCAACTCCACCGAAGACCACGACTTGGATAACGATGTTCCACTCTTCACCTATGCCAATGACCCCAATCAACGGGACCAAGCCGCTCAGCTTTTCCAACAAAAAAAACAGCAGCAAGAAGCACTTAACAAGCCTGGAAGAGACCTGCTCAAAAAACTACCGGAAGCATCCTGGACACTGCCAATCTATAGCGAAATCAAACCCAGCCATGGCAACCTGGACAACAAAGACGGCATCCTCAAAAGCAGCGGCAACATAGCAGCTCAGTCACATCACGTACTCCGCCTTGCTGGCCAAAACTTCACCGCCATCCGTATCACTATCCACCCGGATCATGATGACCCAGCCAAGTTCCCCTTTAAAGGCTCCGTGCTCTCACAAATCATCGCCAAAAAAATAAAGACTGACGGCAAAGCTGAAAATATTCCACTAGCATTCGTCTATGCCGACACCATCTCCGGCGCCTATGATCCACAACACTCGCTGCAAGGCAACCCGGGCGGCTTCGGCGGTTACCCCAAGCTTCACCTAAAGCGCCAAGCCGTCATCGTTGCGCAAAATCCTGTCCGCTTCGCTCCCGGAGAAACTCTGGAATTCACCCTGCAGCAAAAAGCCACCGTCACCGGCAACCAGGCATGCTCCCTGCGCAATTACCAGCTCCACCTCAGCAACGAGCCCGCGTGGAACCAACTCATCAACTCCGCTCATCAGCAACAACAACTCGCGGCCTTAAGCAAGACCTCTCAGCAATACAAAGCCATCAAGGGCGCCGCCTTGCCCATCATGCAGCAATGCCCACCCGAATCCACCAGACCCACCCGCCTCTTCATCGGTGGCAACTGGCTCAACAAGGGGGACGTCATGGAACCTGATGTGCCCGAGCTACTCAACGGCTACCAGAAACATAACCGTAACCGTCTGGAAATGTCTCAGTGGATCTCCTCAGCGGAAAATCCGCTCACCTCACGTGTGATCACCAACCGCATTTTCGCAGAACTATTCGGCAAGGGCATCGTCGAAACCCTCGGTGACTTTGGCTCCACGGGAGTAGCTCCGTCCAATCAAGCACTGCTCGACTACCTCGCCGTCAATTTCCAAACCACCCACAAGTGGTCGCTCAAAGCCTTACTGAAGGAAATGGTCTTGAGCGCCAGCTACCGACAGGATCACAACACGACAGCTGAGTTATCAGAAAAAGACCCCGGCAACCGACTCCTTGCCCGCGGTCCACGCAATCGACTTTCTTCGGAAATGATCCGCGACCACGTCCTTCAGGTCTCGGGTCTTCTCAGCCGCACCATGAACGGCCCCTCGGTCATGCCTCCTCAGCCTGACGGTATTTGGGCAGGTGGATACGGTGGCGGCAAATGGGTTGTTGCCAAAGGCGAAAACCGCTACCGCCGTGGCCTCTACACTCTCTGGCGCCGCACCGTGCCCTACCCTTCCTTCATCACCTTTGACTCCCCAAGCCGCGAGGTCTGCGTGCCACAGCGCATCACCACCAATACACCTCTGCACGCCCTCACCACCCTGAACGATCCCGTCTATTATGAAGCGTCCCAAGCCCTAGCCAAAAGAATGTTAGAGCAAGCCAAGGACCTACCCAAGCAACTCAGCTTCGGCTACACCCTGGCTACCCAAGAAATCCCCTCACCTGAGACCATCAACCAGCTGAAGGCTCTCCATCAGCAACTTCTCACAGAAAGCAAGGATGCCAACACCACCATGGCCCTGGTCGCCAATACCATCCTCAACCTGGACGCGGCGCTAACTAAATAAACAAGAAACCGATTAACGAACCAACCACCCGAGCGGACGACAAGCGACAGCGAGAAGTACAAGCGGGCTAATAGCGGACGACAAGCGGCAGCGAGAAGTGCAAGCGGGCTAACCAACAAAAAATCATGAACCTTCAAGATCAACTCATCCACGACGGACTGCTTCACCAGACCCGTCGCCAGTTCCTCTCCAAGTGCACCACCGGTCTGGGTGCCGCATTTATGTCCTCCATGCTTGGCAAGAACGCCTTTGCTGGCGCAGCGGGAACTGATTCAGCAGAACCACTGGGAGCGCTCTCTCACTTTGCCCCCAAAGCCAAACGCGTTATCTTCATGCATATGGCAGGTGCCCCGTCTCACCTGGAGCTCTTTGATCACAAACCTGAGCTCACCAAACTCGATGGTCAACCCGCCCCGCTTGGCTTCCTCGAAGGCGCCAACTTCCCCTTCATTCAAGGGGTCCCGAACCTCATGGGCTCCATCTTCCCTTTTCATCAGGCCGGTGAGAGCGGCCAATGGATTTCCGATCGTCTGCCACACTTTGAAAAGTCGATCGATGAAGTCACCTTCATCCGCTCCATGCACTCAGAGCAGTTCAACCACGCTCCCGCCCAACTGCTGCTGCACACCGGCAATACCAACCTCGGCAACCCATCGATCGGCTCCTGGGTCACCTACGGACTGGGTTCAGAAAACGACAACCTACCCGGCTTCATTGTGCTGCTCTCCGGCGGCAGAGGCCCCTCCGCAGGCAAATCAGCTTGGGGATCAGGCTTCATTCCCTCGGTTTACCAAGGCGTGCAGTGCCGCTCCAAGGGCGACCCCGTGCTGTTCCTCTCCAATCCTGACAAAGTTTCGCGCCATATGCGCCAATCCACCATTGAGGCCATCACCAAGATCAACCAAGAAGCTCACGCTCAAAGCAACGACCCAGAGACACTGACCCGTATCTCACAATATGAGATGGCCTTCCGCATGCAGATCCATGCCAATGAAGCCTTCGAACTCAAGGAGGAACCCCAATACATCAAAGACCTCTACGGCGCCCAGCCCGGACAAGAATCCTTCGCCAACAACTGCCTGCTCGCCCGCCGCCTCGCCGAGCGAGGAGTGCGCTACATCCAGCTCTTCGACTGGGGTTGGGACTCACACGGCACCAGCAAAGGCGACTCTCTCGACCACCAGTTTGCCAACAAATGCAAGCAAATCGATCGCCCCATACACGCCCTCATCACCGACCTCAAACAACGAGGCCTGCTCGAAGACACCCTACTCGTCTGGGGCTCGGAATTTGGCAGAACCCCGATGAAGGAAAACCGTGGCGGCAACAACGACATCGAGGCACGCGGCCGCGATCACAACCCCGGCGGCTACACTATCTGGATGGCTGGAGCGGGCATCAAACGCGGCCACTCCTACGGCGAAACCGACCCTATTGGCTACAAAGCGGTTACCAATCCAGTTTCCACCCAGGATCTTCAATCGACCATCCTTCACCTCATGGGCATGAAACACAATAAGCTCACCTTCCCTTTCCAAGGGCTGGATCAAACCCTTCCTGGCGTTACCAAACCCGCCCACCTCATCAAGGACATCCTTGCTTAGGCTCCGCTGAACCTATTTGCCTAAATAAACACCTTTTAATAACTTTAAGAAAAAATTGCACGTTATCTGCTACTGATTCATCATCCTTCTTATCAGTAACCAGCCAGACAATCTAAACGTGCCAGACGCAAACACCACCCAAGAGCTGCAGCAATCAGCCAGACGCGAGCTCAAAGCCATTACCCAAGGCCAACTCAGCAGGAGTGAGAGTGCTGCGCTGGTGATGAACTTCATTAAAGCTGAGGAAAAAAATATTCTTGAGCGCCACCGCAAAGGCGCAGGAGGAATAGAAATTGCCACAGCGCGGGCAGCACTAATCGACGCCGTATTGAGCGTCATGTTTCAAGCTGCCATCAAGCGGCATGATGGCGACACTCCTCAGGTTGCCCTAGTCGCTCAAGGTGGCTATGGCCGCTGCAACCTCAATCCTGGATCAGATCTTGATTTGCTTTTCCTGCTAC
>ERZ767285.22-NODE-22-length-73511-cov-5.139295_pt1 | contig 73511 bp, 59 predicted proteins | sample MGYA00374953_ERZ767285 | MGnify/ENA primary metagenome ERZ767285 (study PRJEB28947, sample SAMN06267186) | marine metagenome | isolation source: Columbia River Estuary | place: USA:Columbia River Estuary, USA | collected 2013-07-23 ...
GGCAAAGCTGCCGTTGATGGAGTGGTGGACAACGGCTTCACGGATGGGGCCTTGGGTTGTGCCGTTTAATACTGGGACGATACTCACAGAGTCTTCGGCGGCGGTATCGGCTACCTTTGCTCCTGCGATGTCAGCACAGGTGGCAAACAGGTCCACTAGGCAGACAGTGTCATCTGAGATGCTGCCGGCTTTGACCTGGCCATCCCAACGGGCGATGAAGGGCACGCGGTGTCCGCCCTCGTAGATGTCGGCCTTGTGGCCGCGGTAGATATCACTGGCGTAGTGTTTGCCAGCTTCATCGGTAGCGTTTCCTCCCGTGCGAAATATCAGCTGACCTTTTTTCTTAAAGCCATCCCTTGCCATGTTGCTGCAACCATTGTCCGCGGTCACGATGATGAGTGTATTGTTGGCGATGCCTGCTTCCTCCACGGCCTTGACCACCTCGCCGATGGACCAGTCGGTCTCCATGACGAAGTCACCGTAGGAGCCAACCGGGCTTTTGCCCTGGAAATTTTTGGAGGGCGCAATCGGGGTGTGCGGGCTGGCCAGTGGCATGTAGAGAAAGAAGGGCTTGTCTGCCTGTGCACGCTCCTTGATGTAGCTCACCGCTTTTTCCGTGAGCACGGGCAGCACGTCTACGGCCTCGAAATCCTCATGAGCCGGGCCTGGGCGGTGTGGTCGGAGAAATGCTTTCGTGGTGGTGCACTCACCCACGAAGCGATCGTTCTCAATCCAGATGTAGGGCGGCATGTCGAGGGATGCAGAAATACCGTAGTAGTAGTCAAAGCCGACGGCATTAGGCCCGTTTTTGATCTGCCCCTTCCAGTCCGTATTGTCTTTGCTGGCTGCTTTGCCATTCGTCGTGGGGAAATTCATGCCCAGGTGCCACTTGCCGATCATGCAGGTGTGGTAGCCGTTGTTTTGCAACATGGAGGCAACTGTCTCACGATCAGGCTTGATCAGGTGTGGAGAAAACCCATTAAGCACACCCGCCTTCTTCTTACTGCGCCAGTTGTAACGCCCGGTGAGCACGCTGTAACGGGTGGGAGTGCACACTGCGGAAGAGCTGTGGGCATCGTTGAACTTCATGCCGGTCTCAGCCAGGCGATCCATGTGCGGGGTGTCAATCTTGCAGCGATCGCCACCGTAGGTTTTGACATCTCCGAGCCCCCAGTCGTCAGCGAGAATGAAGATGATGTTAGGTGGGGTAGAGTTTGCACTTCCTTCGGTCGTACGAGAGCTTGCACTTCCTTCGGTCGTACGAGAGCTTGCACTTCCTTCGGTCGTCCGCTGCTCGGCCGCAGGTGCAGCCGAAGAATAGTGAATCGTGAAGATTGAAGTGAGAATGAAGAGTGAGGTGCTCAGGTAGGTGTGTTTCATAGGATGATTTTTAGTTGGTGATTATTACGCGCAGGATTGTGATTGGGCTGTTAGCTACTTCTTTTTATGTGTGTCAGCCCGATGTGAGGCTTTTCTATCCCATTCATTGGCGGGTAAAATTTGATATTTGGGGTCGTTGTCTATTTTGGGAAGCTGATCGATAATCGCGGTGAGTTGTTGGAGCACTTCATCGTATTCAGGATTGCCCATCAGGTTGTTTTCCTCTTCTGGGTCCTTGCTCAAATCAACCAGCTTTTCCGGTTTGCGCTCCGTATTGACAAAGAGCTTAAAACGCGTGCCGCGGATGACACGGTCCCGGAAAACATAAACATTCTGCACACCTTGGTCCGTCATGCGTGCGGGACGCGATCCCATCGCCAGGATCCACTTACGTTTTGATTCTTTTGCTTTGCCGAGAAACACCTCTTTGAGGGAGAAACCGTCGTAGGTGTAGTCGGCTTCAGGTTTGGCGCCAGCGAGATCGGCAAAGGTCGGCAACATGTCGGTGAAATCGATCAGGGCATCACTTGTTGCGGCCTCTGGAACCAAGCCGGGGCAATTGACGATGAGCGGCGCATTCACTCCATTCTCCGTTTTCTTCATTTTACCACCACTTACCAAGCGGCCATTCATCTTGTTGGTTATACCGTTTGTGGTGCCATTGTCTGTGGTCCAGACGATGATGGTATTGTTGCGAATTCCCTCGGCATCTATGTGGGCAACCAGTTTTCCAAGGAGGTGATCTATATACCGAACCATTGCCTTGTGTTTGTCTAATTTGCTCTTCGCATCCATTTCCAAGGGGGTGTGCACAAAGGGTCCGTGGGGCAGCGCCATCGGGTAGTAGACAAAAAACGGCTTCTCTTTGTTCGCTGAAATGAAATCCAGGACGAACTGGTTATAAATATCCGGGCCGAACTTGCCCTTGTAGGTTTTTGATCCTTCTTTGGTATGGATGTAGGGATCCCAGTAACGCTGGGTTGATTGATTCTCATGCTTTTTATCCTTCGAACCCTCGCACCCGGTCCACATGCAGTAGTCATCAAAGCCATGCTTTACCATGATATCCGGTTGGATGCGGAAATCGTTGAGCTGCCACTTTCCCGCCGCGGCCGTGACATAGCCGGCGGATTTCATCAGTCGGGCAATACTTGGGTTTTTGTTCGAGTCAAAATATCCGCCACCCCATCTTGGGCTGTCCCAGTGATTGACCCAGCCGTTGCGGAACGGATACTGCCCGGTCAGGAAGCAAGCACGCGAGGGCGTGCACTGCGGCATGGAGTAGGCGTTATTGTACTTGGTGCCTGTTGCGGCAAGTTGATCGATGTGGGGGGTTTGAATGTTTTCTCCGCCGTAGCAGTTGATCCACTCTTTGCCCAGATCATCGAGAAGAACGAAAATGATGTTAGGTTTTCCCAATACAGGGCGCGCATGCGTTGGCTCCGTAGCCATGACGACCGTGAGGGCTGCTAGTGACGCGCTTAGTATTTTATTCATGGCTGCTCTGTGGGGCCTGGCTTTTTCCGGTCTGCCTTTTCAGATCCAGATTTAGATCCAGATTCGGATCCAGATTCGGAGTCGAGGGAGACTTATTTATGGGCGGGGATTTCCACCTCTGTAGTGAAAATGGAGGTGGGTAGGCCTTCCTTGTTGTAGAGGTTCACTTTTCCAGGGTTGGGGGCCCAGGCGTAGCGGACGATGGTCGGCTCGGTGATGTCCTTATGGGACACGGTGACGGTATTGGGCCCGGTGATGGTGGCCTCGGCCCATTGCCATTTGCGGTCCACACCACAGATTTGGAATCCTTTCAATGGATCCTTGGTCGCTACGGTGGGCGCCATGCCTGTTTTGGATCCAGTCATCAGGCCAGAGCCGCTGTGCTCAAAGGAGATGACGACTTTGCCATCTTTGATCTCGTGACTTTGGTAGAGTGGGCCGCTGCAGGCTGCGATATTCTTGCCGTAGTCGTTCTTGAGTGCCCAGAGTGCGAGGCGGATGCCAACGTCAATCTTGTTGTGCGGGTGGATGTCCTTGGCCTCGCCGATGTCATTGAGTACGGCCATGCCGGTGTTCTTGAGGCTGAGGGTTCTTCTTTGCTGGTCAATGACGGTTGCCCAGGGGTCCTGATCCAGGGGTTCGGTAACCTCTGTCCTGAAGGTTGCCAGCTGGACGAAGTAGAAGGGGAAGTCGCCCTGTCCCCAGTGCTTGCGCCAGCTGGTGATCATGGCCTGGAAATACTGAGCATAGCGGGGGGCAACCTTGATGTCCTTGGTGTTGGACTCGCCCTGGTACCAGATGGCGCCCTTGATCGCGTAGGGCAGTACCGGGTGGGCCATGCCGTTGAAAAGTGTGGCGGGAGCTTGCTGGTTGCTCTTAGGTGACTTAGGTGCACGGCGGCGCTTGCCCTCTTTGACTTTCTTGGGATCCCATTTTGCGATCGCTTTTTTGAGAACCTTGCGTTCCTGCTTGAGGAAGGCGGACATGTCCTTGTCTTGCCCGTAGGCATCGGCCGGGATCCAGGCCTCCACGCGGGTGCCGCCCCAAGCGCATTTGATAATGCCGACGGGAACCTTGAGCTCCTTGCGTAGCTCTCGTGCGAAGAAGTAGGCGGTAGCAGAGAAGCCGTCATTGGTCTTGGGAGAGGAGGAAACCCAGCTGCCATTGAGGGTATCGAGAGGCTCGAAGGGCGAGGTGTTTTTTGTAACTTCGAACTGCCTGAGTTGGTCGTCCTCGGCGGTGGCGATTTCCTTGTTAATATAGTCAATCGTGGGTTGTTCGACGGCTTCGGTGCTCTTCGGGTTAAACTTGGTCAGTTGCTTGAGGTAGAAGTCCATATTGGACTGGCCTGAGCAGAACCAGACCTCGCCGGAGAGCACGTTGTTGATTTTAATGCTGTTGTTTCCCTTGAGGGTGATGGTGTGCGGGCCGCCAGCTGCGGGGGTCTTCAGGTTTACTTGCCATTTTCCGGTATCGTCTGCGGTAGTTGATGTAGTTGCTCCCCAGCTGGCCGTGACGTTTACTTTCTCTCCCGCGTCAGCTGTTCCCCAGACGGGTGCCTGAGTGTCGCGCTGGATGACCATGTTGTCGGTGAACATGGCGGCGGGTGTGATGTCAGCCATGCTTGTGATAGGTGCAAGCGGTGCGACCGCGGCGGCAAGGATAAGGAGTGTTGGTTTCATGGTGCTTTTCATCTTTTATCAGATCGGTGTAAGTATTGTATAGGAAGCTGTTACGAAATAAGGTTACGATGAGTTTTTTGTGTTTTGTTCACTTTTCCCCATCGCCGATGAGCTAGCCCCAGCCTTCGGATGGCTTCTAAGCAGGAAGGCAGATAGCTCTGTAAAAAAACGGTTCGCCCCCCACACGAGGACGAACCGCAAAACGTTTTGCCCCCCACACGAGGGCAAAACGGGTTAAAATGTTCTATGTGTGATAGTTCATTATTCCCGATTGATAAATAACACAAAAGGGCCAGGTTTTCTATACTCATTTTTTAGGATATGGATGCGTTAGGCTAGTTCTGGCACGCTACCGTGCGAGGGCCGATAGATGCCCTGTGATTGGGGCAATGCTACTATTGATGGCGGAGGATGGGCTGGAGGATGGGCTTTCGTGTGTGGCGAGAGTCTCACACGCTTTGTCTGTCCTAAGAAATGAGGATGTTTGATAGATTGTTGTGAGGGTATAGTTATTTTAGATTGATCATATGTATCTACTGCAAACCCATAAAAAGCAAATCCCAGTCAAGATAATGAAGAAGTTTATGCTGTGTTTATTGGGAATCGCAGCGTTGATCGGAAACGCATCCGCTGTGGAGTCTAAGGCCGCATGGATGGAAGGAGCGGTGGGAGTAGGTTGGCGCTTTGGAACGGGTCAGAGCGAAATCGAGGCATGGAATGTCACTACTTTGGTTAATCAAGTGAAGACCATTCCCGGTGTAAGCTATGTCCTGTTTAATTTATCTCAGGCAGCTCATGGCGATCAATATATCGCCCCTCACTCCGTTTTGACCACGCTGAACCCGGGATCAACGCCGGTCACTCGTGATCTCTTCATGGAAGCAGCAACCGCCTTCCAGAATGAGGGTTACAAAGTGATTGCCTATGTCGCCACCCAGGGGCCCCCTATGTTGAAGCATGGAGTGCAGTACGCTTGGGATAGAGTCGAAATCGAGCCGGGAGTCTATACCTCGCAGTCGATGGATAACTGGGAAGGCTATGTGCAAAGTATTTATGGCAATACGACGCGTGATACCTACAAGCAGGCTTTTGCCGAAATCATTGTTGATGAATATGCCGCACGCTACGGCACCTTGATCGATGGTTGGTGGTTCGATAACGGGGCTGACTCTATGAATGCGCCATTGTTACATGACATTGTGACTGCACATAATGCAGACGTCGCGATCACTTTTAACGGAGTCAATGTGGATACAGATTACACCGGTGGTCATCCTACGGTATTGGCCCAAGCTTTATCCAGCGATGATGTCAACGAGACAAAGATGTTATTACCGATCGAGGCAACCATCGATGGCTATATTGTTCAAGCCGATGGCCATAAAGCTCTTGGTCATATGTTTATGCCCGCGCATGAACGGTGGAATTCTGGGGCGATCGTTTGGACCGTGGACAAAGCCGCAGACCGAGTCGAGCGCTGCACCCAAGCGGGTGGCGCATGGACATGGAATGTGGATATCACTCCTTCAGCATCAAATCTTAGGGCTGATACCGTGACTCTTATGCAAGATGTTCAGGCACAAATAGCCGCGAACGCGGCAAACAGCGCCCCGGTTTTTGCGGCGGATACTTTTGATGGCGGAGAGGTCGATTCCTTCGTTGCTTATTCCGCCACTGTCGCGGGATTGGCTACGGATGCGGAGGGGGATCCGCTCCGCTTCCATAAAATCGGCGGTCCGGCTTGGCTCACCGTATCCACTGAGGGCACGCTTTCGGGTACTGCGTCCACTGGGGATTCCGGGATGAACCGTTTTAAGATTCTCGTAAGTGACGGCAAGGGCAACGTCGATATTGCAGATTTGGAAATCACCGTAAATTATGCCTTCAGCACGAGTGGGGTCAAAAACACATCACGTTTTGACCCTGAAGATATTGATTCCGGCAACTGGGTAACGCGCGACGCTGCCTGGTCCACGGCAAGCAATACGATGTCGAACCCAGGTCTCGTGACGGATGATGACAAAGGTGCACATCAGCTTAATTCCTTAGACATCTCAGATACAAGCCTGACGGAGATTACGGTTTCGTTCGACTATTCGGTAGGGGTCGGATCCACGCTGTATTTTTATTCATCCCTGTTTACAGGGGAACTTACCAACAATTTTTTGTTGGCTAGACTCACCAAGACTGGTGGTACTTGGTATGCTAACGACTTTAATGCAGACCTTACTTCATTCGGCGGTTTTTCCGGCCCGGAGTATAACCTCAAGGATGGGAGCACCCCTTCAGGCGCCACAGATAGTGCACTCGCTTCATTTGTAGGTGGAACTTCCGGGACCTTTAGCCAAACTTTCGATGTTTCAGGATTTGGTGGCGGCGGCTTCAGCATGGCAGATGTCAGTCATGTGTTGGCCGTTTTCACAGCGGGCACGGCAGCGGCTGGTGATGGTGCAATGTCGATCGACAATTTCAGGATGACCATCGACTTGAATGGTCCGGAAGTATTTACCTTGGCCTACACGGCGGGCCCGAATGGCTCGATCAACGGTAGCAGTCCGCAATTGGTTGAAAACGCTGCGGATGGCTCGGCGGTTACCGCAGTAGCAGATCCCGGCTATCATTTCGTCAACTGGTCCGATGGCCTGACAGTCAACCCACGTATTGACAGCAGCGTGACTGCTGACATCAACGTCACCGCCAACTTTGAAATCGATACGTTCACGCTGAGCTACACCGCCGGCCCGAATGGATCAATCAGTGGTCCCAGCTCGCAGCTCGTCGAATACGGGTCAGGAGGTTCGGCAGTCACAGCAGTAGCAGATCCAGGTTACTATTTTGTAGACTGGTCTGACGGCTACACCAGCAACCCGCGGGCTGACATCGCAGTCACAACGGACATCACGGTGAGCGCTAACTTCGAAATCGACCCACCGCTGAGCGATTTGGCAGGTGCCGAAGTCACATTGCTCGGCACGGTCTCTGCGGGCTCGTTCGACAGCACCCATACCAGTGACAACGTTTACCAAGTGCTCACCGAGGAAGAAAGTGGCGGCCGCAGCAATCGGCGCCATTCCAGGCTCGAACACAAATGGATTTTCAACGTTACCGGTGGTGAGCTGGTTACGTTCTTTGTAGAGGCCCATCACACTACGAACAGTGAAGGTGATGATTTTCTCTTCTCCTATTCCACTGATGATATCAATTACAGTGATATGCTTACCGTTACCAAAACCGAGGACGATGACACTGCCGACTTATTCGTTCTGCCTGGCAATCTGAGCGGCACGGTGTACGTGCGGGTGATTGACACCGATCGCAGCCGAGGCAACAAGCAGCTCGATAGCCTCCGTGTCGATAGCTTGTTCATCGTGTCTGAGAGCGCTGCCGAGCCACCCACCGAGGCCAGCGATCCTGACCCTGCCGATGGAGTGGTTGGCGTGCCGGTAAACGTCTCCCTCAGCTGGACGCCTAGTTTGTTGGCTGCCTCGCACAACGTTTATTTCGGAGTTAACCCTGTGCCGAATACTAACGAATTTCAGGGGAATCAGACGGCTAATGGCTTTACACCGAGTGCATTAGAAGCTGATACCACCTATTACTGGGCAATCGATGAGGTCAATAGCGCTGGAATCGCACCGGGCCCAGTCTGGTCATTTACCACTGGCGGTGCTTCGCCCGAAACGCACGTGACCGCAATTGACCTCGGAACGCAACGTGCCGGCAAGAGCTATCGTGGTGTGGCAACGGTAACCGTAATAGACAGCGGAACCGGCCAAGCATTGGCTGGCGCAACTGTCCAAGGTGATTTCAGCGGTATATTCAATGAATCAGTCAGTGCCGTCACCGACTCAGCAGGACGGGTCACCCTAACAACCTCGTCCAAGGAACGTTTGCCGTTTAACTTTACCTTCACCGTCACAGGGGTCAGCGCGCCTGGATATCTTTATCAAGCTGCAAACAACATCGAAACATCCGACAGCGGTGGTTTCTAAGTTTTTTGCAAATCTAGGTTGCTCAGGATGAGCCTGTGTTTCTTGATGGTTTGTATGTCTACAGGGGCTGTTACAAAGAGAGGCTGTGATCTTAGAAAAGGCAAATTTTCATTCGTCTTAAAGGAACTTGATGATGCTCATCGTTGAGCAGGCAATTGCAGGGCCTCAAGAACGAGCTTGGCGAGCAGTTGATTTCCAGTGGCATTCATGTGTACAGAGTCGTTTGTTAGAATGCCCTCGCTGGCGTTTTTTGGGTTGTGCTCTTTGAGGTAGGTGATGAAGCCCTTGCGTAAATCAAGAAGCTGGGAGCTGGTTTCTGTGGCAACCTTACGGCTGATGTCAGAATACTGGTCGAGACGTTTGTCGTCCGGATTGGTGCCGTTCGGTTTTTCGCCAATGACCGTGGGTGTGCAGAGAATGACGCGGGCGCCAACGCCGTTGATTTTTTTGATCATGTCCCTGAGGCCACTCTCAAAATCCTCTGGTGTGGTGCCTTTTTTGCCCCGGGCGACCACCCTCGGGTGCGTCCAGTGCCAGACGTCGTTGATGCCGATGTAGATGAAGACGATGGTGGGCTTTTTCTGCAGCACGTCCTTGTCGAGACGCTGCTGGCAATTAGCAACTTTATGGCCACCGATGCCAGCGCCGATAAGTTCGATGTTGAGATCGGGGTAGGCCTTGGCGATGGCCTCGGCGCTGAGGGTGATGTAGCCACCCGGGCGGGCTCCCGCTGCGGTGATTGAGTCGCCGAGGAAGACGATGCGGTCGTTTTTCTTCAGCGGTGCTTGCTTGGCGTAAACGCAAGGGGCCAGGGCGAGCATGGCGAGGGTGGTGATTAGGAGTGATTTCATGATATCCTGATGGTTTTATTGTTAGGGTAGAGCGGGTGTTTGCCAGGCGGGCAGCGGTCCCTCGGCGAGCTGTTTTTCACAGGTCTTGCGGTAGGCATCCAGGCCGGTCATGCGTATGCCGTCATTGACCATGTAGGGCCTAACTTCCTGCCACCAGCTGTCGTAGGCATCCATCATGGTGCGGGCGACTTCGGGTTTTTGTGCATAGAGGTTGTTGGTCTCGCTGGGGTCGTTGCCGATGTCATAGAGTTCCTCGTTGTTGATCAGGCGATAACGCGCGCTGCGCACAGCAAAGCCCGCCTTGCCAGGCTTCTTATCGTATTGGGATCCGTCTGGTCCGATTTTGTCACTCCAGCGGCCGATATGATAGAAAAGCTTGCGATCGGGCCAAGGCGCGCTGGTATCCTCGAGCAGGGGCAGCATGCTTCTGCCGTCAATGCCCTCGGGGGCTTCGCCACCTGCCAGCTCGACCAGGGTGGGTAATAAGTCAATATGGGCGCTCAGGTTCTTGCGCGAGACACCTTGCCCGAGTTTGCCTTTCCAGGAGAAGAAGGCGGGAACTTTGGTGCCGCCTTGGTGGGGGCTTTTTTTGCCGCCCTTGAGCCCGGCATGGAAGGCAGAGAGTTTGACGCCGTCGCGCTTGCCCACGGCCCCGTTTCCCGAACCGGCGAGGGTGGTGCCGTTGTCCGACATGAAGATGACCAGGGTCTTTTCCTCCAGATCCCACTCCCTGAGGCAGGTCATGAGGCGGCCGACGTTCTCATCAATGTTCTCGACCATACCGTAGAAACCCTGCTGGTTATGCTTGAAGCCGTAGCCCAAGAATTTCTCCCGTTTGTCTGCCGGGGCGATGAAGGGTCCGTGCGGGGCGTTGGTAGAAATATAAGCGAAGAAGGGTTTGTCTTTGTTATCTCGGATCCAGCCTAGGGCCTGGGAGAAGAACACGTCCGTGCAGAAGCCGGTGGTTTTCACGAAGCTGCCGTTGTGATGGACGATCGGATCCTGATAGTTGTTGCTCGGCGCGTCCATCGGCTGGGTAATGCCGCCTGAGCCGTGGATAAAGACCTCGTCAAAGCCGCGCTCAGCGGGAGTGTAACCGAGCCCATCGCCGAGGTGCCACTTGCCGAAAATGCCCGAGACGTAGCCTGCTTTTGCCAGGTGCTGGGGCAGGGTGGTGGCGGAGGGCGCTAACCGCTCCCGGCCGCCCCCAGTGTGGGTGACACCATTTTTGAAGGGGTGGTTGCCCGTCATCAGGGCGGAGCGGGTGGGGGAGCAGGTTGGGCTGACGTGGAAGTCCGTGAAGCTGACACTGCGTGCGTGCAGGGCATCGAGGTGCGGGGTTTCCAGCCAGGGGTGGCCGTGGCAAGCGAGTTGGGCGTAGCCCTGGTCATCGGTGAGCACTAGGATGATGTTGGGGCGGCTGCCCGCGAGCTCGCCCGCCAGCAAAGAGCTCGCTGCGGAGAGGCCGCAGATACCACAAAGGACGGCAAGTGTGAGGCGAGGTAGGGATTTCATCCGGATTTTTTAGGTTGATCTCAGGGCAGGACGGTTTTGACCAGATTGGGCGCATCGACTGGGTCTTCGAGCTCGCGGATGAGTTTGAGCAGTCCCTCGGTGAGTTCTGCCTTCATGTCTTGATACGCTGGGTTGGTGTAGTGGTTCTGCATTTCTTCAGGGTCATTCACTAGGTCGAAGAGTTCCCACTGGTATTTTCCTTTCATGCCGGGGTAGTGGATGAGCTTGTGGCTGTTGGTGCGAATGCCGATCATTTCGGGAAGGTTGTCATCGCCGTGGCTGTAGAAGTGGTAGTAGCAGGTATCGCGGACTTGCTCGGCTTTACCTTCTAAGATGCTTCGAAGGCTGTAACCTTGGATATCTTCTGGGATGGGGAGGCCGGCGTAGTCGAGCAGGGTAGGGGCGAGGTCGACGTGGTTGGTCATGCTGTCGTTAATCAGACCAGCTTCGATGACTTCTGGAAAACGGATCAGCAGCGGCTGGTGCAGGGGTTTTTCATACATCCACTGCTTGTTGTAGAAGCCGTGCTCACCGAGGGAGAAGCCCTGGTCGGCGGTGTAGATGACAATGGTGTTGTTAGCGAGGCCGCTCTCGTCGAGATAGTCGAGCACGCGGCCGACGTTGTCATCGACGGATTTCACTAGGCGGTAGTAGCCTTTGATGTAAATCTGATAGAGTTTGGCGAGCATTTCCTTGTCGGTGATGTCAGGGTTTTGCTTGCGAATTTCCTCGCGGTATTTTTTGAAGCTTGGTTTACGCAGGATGAGGTTTGAGCGCATGGTCTTTTGGATCGCTTCGGGAGTGCGGCCTTTGTAGTCATCATAGAGGGTGGCAGGTTCGGGAATGGTGACATCGGATAGGTAGTCCTTGTATTTTGGCGGAGCAGGGAGGTAGGGCTCATGCGGAGGTTTGGGATGCAGCAGCAGGCAGAATGGCTTGGTTTTGTCGCGCTTTTGCTCTAGCCAGGCGAGTGCTTCATCGGTGATGGCGTCATTGTTGAAGCCCTTGAGTCGGCGGCCACCTTTGTTGTAGGTTTTCTGATCCTTGGGTGACCATGGGATCCACTTGTGCTGGGGCTCGAAGACGATGGGGTCCATGGGCATGCCCTGCATTTTCATGACACAGTAGTGGTCAAAGCCGGTGGGCTTGGAGAGCAGGTGCCACTTGCCAAAGAGGGCGGTGTTGTAGCCGGCTTTCTGAAGCAGTTTGGGGAAGGTTTGCTGGGAACCGTCAAAGAGCTGGTTAAGCCTCGTGACGCCATTCTTGTGGGAATATTTACCAGTGAGCACGGCTGCTCGTGCGGGGGTGCAGAAGGAGTTCGGTGTTAGGGCGTGGTTGAAGCGCATGCCTTCCTTGGCGATGCGGTCGAGTGAGGGTGTCTGGATGTGCTTGTTACCGTAGCAGCTCAGCGCGTGCTGGGCGTGGTCATCGGAGAGGATGAGTAGGATGTTTGGGGAAGGGCTTGCACTTGCTTCGCTCGTCCGCTGCTGCTCCGCGGGGGCAGCAACCGAATGGTGAATGGAGAATAGTGAAGTGAGAATGAGGATGAGCTGTTTCATGGTGATTGATAATGGATAATGGATGACCGATGGCTTTACTTTAAGCTACGCTGTTTGATGAAGGTTTGCAGTTGGTCTAAAAGCTGGTTTGCTTTCTCGGGCTGGTCCTTGGAAAGGTCGTGTTGTTCGGAGAGGTCGTCGGTGAGCTTGTGGAGCTCGAATTGGCTGGCTCTGACTTTGGAGGAGTCGGCGTGTTTGAGGTTGCCTTTTGAACTGATTTTCCAGTCGCCTTGGCGGATGGAAAAGGAGCCGTTGATCATGGCGGGGCGGAGGTGATCATCTGGTGCGCCCAGTAGTGCGGGTAGGAAACTGTGGGAGTCTTTGGCGGAGGGATAGGTGTTAGCGAGATCGACTTTGAAGAGTGTGGCGAGAGTAGCAAAAAAGTCAGTGAAGTTGATGACGGCACTTGTTTGTGTTCCCGCGGAGATTTTGTCTGGCCACTTGGCAATGAAAGGCACGCGGTGACCGCCTTCGTAGATGCTGGCTTTGCTAGCGCGCAGAGGGCCGGCGCAACGGTGGTCCTTTTTGGCCATCAGCCGGGTGGCGTGCGGGCCGGGACCGTTGTCACTGGTGAAGATGAGCAGGGTGTTTTGATCCAGTCCGGTGTCCTTCAGGGCCTGATTGATCTGACCGACGATGTCGTCGAGCTGCATCACAAAATCTCCGTAGTCGCCGTGGCCGCTTTTGCCTTTGAAGGCCTTCGATGGAACCCAGGGGCTGTGGGGGATGGGTGAGGCGTAGTAGAGGAAGAAGGGTTGGTCGGAGTTGGAGTCAGCATGGTTTCTGATGAGTTCGACCGCCCTTTGGCAGAAGGTGGGGCTGGCCTCGTCGAGTTCAAAGTCGGGTGACTTGAGGCCTCGGATGGTGGTCGTTTCACCCTCGATTTTCATCTTTACCCACGAGGTTTTTTCAGAGGGTTTTGCGACGGCCTTGCGGTCCTTGAGATAAAAGAGAGGGAAGGCTCCTGGCGAGGAGTGAATGCCGAAGTAGCTGTCAAAACCTCGATCGATGGGCCCGCCGATGAACGCTTGGTCGAAGTCAAAGTCCTTTTTTTTGCCTCCCGTATTAAAGCCGAGATGCCACTTGCCGATCATGTGGGTGGCGTATCCTTGATCCTTGAGTAGGTGAGCAATGGTTTTCTCATCTTTGGAAATGATGGCACGGCCTTCGGCGAGCAGGGTGTTGAGAACACCGGTACGGACGGGGTTAATACCGGTGAGTAGGCCGTAACGGGAGGGGGTGCAGGTGCTGGCAGCGGAGTGGGCGTCGCTGAAGCTGAGGCCTTCTTTAGCGAGCTGTTCGATATGCGGAGTTCTGATTTTGGACTCCGAGTTGGTGACACTGCAGTCACCATAGCCGAGGTCATCGGCGAGAATGAGGACGATGTTGGGGGGAGGGCTTGCGCTTCCTTCGGTCGCCCGCAGTAAAGGGCTTGCGCTTCCTTCGGTCGCCCGCAGTTCCCCAGGTGCGTTCAAGAGAGCGCATAGGGAGGTGAGGAAGAGGAGTAGTTTTTTCACAGGGATTTGAAGATTTTTGACTCGCCGCTGAGTAAGCATCATGACCGGGCCCATCGGGAGGTCATGCGAGGGTGGGGGTCGGGTAGGCTTGTGGACATTGGTCACGCCCTATGGTGCGCCATAAACATCAAACTCACCAAAGAAGGTGCTCCCTTTAGTGTGCCATAGCAGGTAACGGTATTTACCAAGATTTCCACTAGCCGCGGTGATCGAGCAGGCTTGCTGTGCGGGTCGATCCAGCCTTTCGTTGACCTTGAAGAATTGATCGCTATTAACCCGAGTAATGCGAGTCCAGGCGGACATATCGGGCAGTCCAGTAAGGTCGGGAAGCGTGTCTCCCGCATAGCCATAGAGTGTGTATCGTTGCTGTGCACGCTCACGGTGCTCTTTAACCTTTTCGTTTTGGTGCCAGGAGTAGGTGTTTATTTTAGTAATGGTGATGTCCGTGCCAAGATCGAGCAATAAGGCTTTATAGCCGGGTTGCCTGACAAAAAAGGCTGATTCTCTGGGGGCATCCTGACTTGACTGCCCCTTGCCGTCTAGTAGTGCATCCGCTGATCCTGAAGGGTTTATGGGCAGTGATAATGTGCTTATCGTTGCATGACCTGCAGAGAGATCCGCATAATCGGTGTTGCTTGGGGGCTCAATAGTGGCGAAGCGGAAGGCTTTAGAACCGTCCCCGGGCTCGATCCGGGTGAGTATTTTGTTTTTGCCTGGCTCTACGTAAAGTGTCTGGCCGGCACTGAAACGCGTGCGTTTGCCGCCTTTTTCCAAGATAGCGTCGACTTCGCCCTCTGAGACTTCAAGACGGCTAAGCCCATCTGGAGATACAGTAGCGGTGAAGGCGGTGCTAATATCGATGAAGGTGCTATAAGGGGTCTCTAGGGTGAAGCCTTTGGATTCTTCAGTGTGCGCTGTAACGTGAGCCTCCCCGAGAGTGAGGAAGCTGCTATTGTTGGACCTTGTCTCGATGATGCTTGGCCCGACGAGGTTCAATCTCGCCCCACTACTAAAGATGATCTCGGCATTACCTGTGCTGAGTTCAATGCGCTGGCCCATGGTAATGGGGTCTCCGGAATGAATGTTGGCGCTGGAATTAATCCACTGGCAGTCATTGAGTTTGCCGAATCGGGCGACCACTTGCCTTTCAGCCGGCAGGGTGGCGAGGGCATCAGCAGCTTGTGCGTTTTCACCTTTTTCTTGTATTAGCATCACTCCAAGCATGGTGCTTATAAGAATGAGTGCGGCAGCAGGCGCCCATAGAAGCCAGCGGTGAACTTTACTTGGCTTTTTCTCAAAAAGAGTGAGCTCTGGCCTCTCGCCAACCATGGAGGGGAGTGCCGCGTCGACTCTGGCGTAGGCGAGGAAATCGGCCCGAAGCTGATCGTCCTCGAGCATAAGTGACTCCAGAGCAGTCACATCCTCTTTGGCAGCCTCGCCGCTGAGATAGAGCCGAATGAGCTCCATATGTTCGTCGCTGGATTTCATGCTGTTCCCTTTTGTTGGTTTAAATGCTTATTAATGCAATCGGCAAGTGACATGCGAATGCGGTGAAGTGATTTGTAAAGTGACATCGGTGTGCGTCCTGCTTTGTCCGCTATATTGTCAATGCGTTCTCCTCCCATGTAAACTGCTTGAACGAGTTTTCTGTGTTTGCTGGGCAACTTGGTCAGACATTCCTGTAGGGCGAGCTCCTCCTGACTGCTTTTTTCTCCTGCCTCCGCGGCTTCTTTCTCGAGCATGGAGATGAGGTCATCACTGAAGACGTGGCGGTCACGCGCCCGGTCACGGCGATATGCCAGTGCCTGAAAGCGGGCCACGCCAAATGCCCACCTGCGAAAGTCCTCAGGTGAGTCGAGCTCCTCGAATTTACGCCAGAGCACTACGGCGGTATCCTGCATAACCTCGCGGGCATCATCTAGGGTGAAAACAAGTGAACGCACAAATCCATTGAGCGATTCCTCGTTCTCTACATAGAGACGGAGGAAGCGGTCGTGTTTTTCGCGTTCGGCATTATCCATGGTGAAAATTAATAGTTACATAAGTATTCTCCACGTGGATGCCTTATTTGCCATTTTAAATTGATGCTTAAGATGTCCGAAGTTTGTCGATGTCGGTGATCTCATTCTTGGCTGGCGGGGCTAAAAAAATGAGAGAGCAGAAACAAAATAAAGCCGGTATTTTGCTACCCCAGCTCGGGTTCCATTCTTTCTAAAAATTTTGCTTGTGAAATCTTTCACAATCTCTAGAACCCGCGTGACGTCATGGCTAATTTTTTCCCGAGATGGACCAATTTGCTGCCGCTTAAGATTGCGGTTTGCTTGATTTTTGTTGTAGCAGGTCTTACTGCTGCGTTCTCATATTACGCCACTCCAAAGGCGCAAAGAGTAGGCTATCAGCCTGATCAACCTATTGATTATGATCATGCTCTGCACGTTGATCAGCTTGGAATGGATTGTCGTTACTGCCACAGCTCAGTAGATAAGTCTGCCTCTGCTGGAGTGCCCACAGCGAATACATGTTGGAACTGTCACGAGCATGTGCAGAAGGGGAGTCCCAAGCTTGCGCCACTCCGTGCCGCCATGGGTGTGGACGAGGATCATGCGCCAATTGAGGGGGCAGTGAAGAAGCCCATCAAATGGGTGCGCATTCATAAGTCGCCAGATTACGTCTACTTTGACCACTCCGCACACGTCAATAGAGGGGTGTCTTGTCAATCATGCCACGGCGATATCCATAAGATGGAAAAGGTGCATCATGACAAGAGTCTTAGCATGGCATTCTGTCTCGACTGCCACCGCGCGCCTGAAAATCACCTGCGACCCCTTGAGGAAGTATACAACTTAGACTACAACGCTGAGAAATATCTCCTCGAACACGAGATTAAGAACGAAGAGGGAGAGCGTGTTACCACCCAGAAAGAGTTCGGCGAACTGCTGAAGAAAAACTGGAGCATTCACCCTAAGGAAAGCTGCGCAACCTGTCACCGCTAAACGGCCAACCGACTGCTAACCAAACGTTGTAACATAAAGCTACAACAACAAGCTACAGCACTATTTCACAACTTTCTAGATATACCTATTTCCCAATAAGCACATGAGCAACCGGAAGAACAACCAACCAGATCCAACTGTTAACGCCCCAACAAATGGTGGCACTAAGATCTGGCGAAGCCTCGGAGAACTCGAGAGCACTGAGCGCTTTCAAGACTCGCTGGATCGCGAATTTGTTGATGGCAGCGCCCAAATGGAAACCGAAGAGGAGCGTGAGGTTTCTCGTCGCTCTTTCATAAAGCTTATGGGTGCTTCATCCGCCCTAGCTGGTATGGGTTTGGCTGCTTGCCGTCGTCCTGAGAGCCTGATTGTTCCTTTTACTGAATCTCCAGAGTGGAGTGTTCCCGGTAAGCCGGTTCACTTTGCCAGTTCGATGCCGCGTGCAAATGGTGCTGTGCCTCTTGTGGTAACCACCCACGATGGACGCCCTACCAAGCTGGAGCCCAACAAGCTTTTTGATAAGCACAGTGGAACAGACTCATTCACCCAGGCATCTGTGCTGGACATGTATGACCCAGCACGCTCGCGTGACTTCCTGCAGAGCGGGGTCAAGGCTAGCCGTGCTGACTTTGAAAAGGCGCTTGCTGATATTGCCAGCCCAACCGCTAACATCGGTTTTGTCTTTGGTGACGATGTTTCTCCTACCCGCAGCCGCTTGGTGCAGGAGCTGAAGGGGAAGTTTGCTGATGCTAGGTTCTTCCAATACGAGCCACTAACTGGTGATGCTCGCAAGCAGGCAAATGCTGCAGTATTTGGTGACGATGCTGATGTGGTCGTCAATTTTTCTCGAGCCAAAGTTGTGCTCTCTCTTGACTCTGACTTCCTCGAGTTAGATCAACAGGGAGCAGTGAGCGGCTTCTACAAGAACCGCTTTATTGAGGGTGCGGGCTACAACAAGAAAGCAAACGCCAAGGCAATGAACCGCCTTTACATCGCTGAGGGTGGATTCAGCCTCACGGGCGGCATGGCCGATCACCGCTTGCGTATCGCACCTAGTCAGGTGCCAGCCATCGCTGCTGAAATTGCTAAGCAATTAGGAGCGTCAATCACTGTTAAAGGAGGCATTACCCTCTCAGCCACAGAGAAAAAATGGGCAGCAGAATGTGCCAAGGACCTGAAGGCAAATGCCGGTAAGTCTGTTGTCCTTGCAGGCACGCGTCAGTCACGTGAATTGCAGGACCTATGCATCACAATCAACTCTCTTCTTGGTAACTACGGTAAGACCCTGAAAGCGGTCAACACCGGTCGCGGTAATTTGGCTAACATGCAGTCCTTGATTTCAGCACTCAATGCTGGTCAACTTGATGCTGTTGTTCTGTTGACACCAGGCAACCCTGTCTACGATGCTGATGGTTTTGCTGAGGCGGCTAAGAAGACTAAGGTGATTCACCTTGGCCTGCGTAGCGATGCCACCGCTAATGCTGCTGATTGGCACATTCCTGCAGCTCACTACCTCGAGAGCTGGTCTGATGCCCGCGCCAACGACGGGGCTCTGACTGCTGTTCAGCCTCTGATTCTACCTCTCTACAATGGAGTTTCGGAAATCGACCTGTTACTCGCGTTTCTTGACGGTAAGTTGTTTGATTCTTCTAAAGAGGGAGAAAAAACTTCAGTATCCTATGATGCGGTGCGCAAAACTTTCTCAGCTCTAGCTGATGGATCAGATAAAAGCTGGCTGAAGTTTCTGCGTGATGGATTCTGGAAGGATTCAACATTTGCTGCGGCGACTACACTTAATGCTGTCACTGGCAACACGGTCAATTTGCCATCCGCGCCCAACATCAATAGCTTAGAAGTTGTTTTTGCCACTGATGGTTCCATCTATGATGGTCGTTACATCAACAATGCTTGGTTGCAGGAGGCGCCAGACCCAATCACTAAGGTTTGCTGGGACAACGTTGCGGTTGTTTCTCCGAAAACAGCAAAAGATATGGGGGTCTACGATAAGATTTTGAAGCTGCAGCCCAAGGGCAAGGTTTATGGTATCGAGACTGAAAATGCCGGAGTTGGACCTGACGGCGAAGGTAAAGATCATGCTAACCCACTGGTAAAAGTGATGGTCAATGGTCGGGAACTTGAGGTTGCTGTCATGATTGGTTTTGGTCACGCAGATAATGTGGTCTCCATCGCACTCGGATATGGTCAAGGCTTTGATGAGCATGATGAGCTAAATCGCGGACCTAAGAACGATAAAGATGTAAGCCTAGTTAGTGTGAACCGCGGATTTAATTCCTATTCCCTTCGCAATGCCAAGACTCCTTACCTAGCCACAGGCGCTAAGGTTGAGAGTGCTAATAAGCGTTATTCTATCGCAATGACTCAAGAGCACCACGCTATGTATGGCCGTGCACTTGCTCGTGAAGTCTCTACCATGGAGCATGACCACCACGGTCACAAAGCTGATTTTGCTGCTCAGATTGAGGGTGTAAAAACTCAGGGCATGGACTCACACGCTCCAGAAAATATTTCTCTCTATAAGCAAAAAGGCAGTGAGACATGGCACGAGAAGGCCAAGGCCGACAAGCATCTCTACGACGAGCGCCAACAGTGGGCGATGACTATCGACCTGAATAACTGTATCGGTTGCAACGCATGCCTAGTTGCTTGTCAGGCAGAAAATAATATCCCAGTTGTGGGTAAAGAGCAGGTGGCTATGGGTCGCGAGATGCACTGGATCCGCATGGACCGCTACTTCTCCGCGACAGATGGTGACGAGGACAACCCCGAGATGATTCCTCAACCGGTTGCATGCATGCAATGTGAGTCGGCACCATGTGAAACTGTCTGCCCTGTTAATGCTACTGTTCACTCTGAGGATGGCCTCAACACGATGGCTTACAATCGCTGTATCGGAACGCGTTACTGTGCCAACAACTGCCCATACAAAGCACGTCGTTTTAATTTCTTCGACTACAATAAGCGCAATCCACTGATCGAAAAGAACCTCTACAAGGGTCCTGGTGGTAAGAAAGCTGTTGGTGAAGCTCCGCACCTACAACGCAACCCGAACGTGACCGTTCGTATGCGTGGTGTCATGGAGAAGTGCACCTACTGTGTGCAGCGCATTCAGTCAGCGAAAGCAAAGGTGAAGGCCAGACTCAAGAAGAAGGCAACGATCGCTGGAGGATCATCTGTTGATGTGAAAATGGCGGACAGTGAGCTACGTCCTAAGCTGGATTCAGTTCGCGTTGCTTGCCAAGACGCATGCCCATCGAGTGCGATTACCTTCGGTAACTTACAAGATGGAGACAAGGCCAAGGTTGTCCGCTCCCGTAATTCTGCACGTAATTACGAGTTGTTACACTACATCGGCACTCTGCCACGCACCACTTATCTTGCTCGCGTTAAGAATCCTAATCCGAACATGCCGGGCGCCAAGGGAATTGGTCGCGCTACCATCAACATGTATTAAGCGATAAGCAGCTTGTTCCCAACACATTTACCAACTTCCCAATCATAATTTCCCATGTCGGATACTACGATCGAAAAAGACCCAAATAAGCCCGTGATCCCAGTCATGGAGCGTGAGAAGCTCATTCTCAATAACCGTTCCTACAACTGGATTACAGAGCGTATTTGTGGAATCCTAGAAAATAAGCAGCCAGCTATCTGGTGGATGCTTTTCATTCCCAGCGTTATCATCGCGATTGTCGGTGTTGGTGGTGGTCTTTTCTATCTGGTTTCTACCGGTGTTGGTGTCTGGGGAAACAACAACCGCACGATGTGGGGTTGGCCGATTGTTAACTTCGTTTTCTGGATTGGTATTGGTCATGCGGGAACCCTAATTTCTGCGATTCTATTCCTGACGCGTCAAAACTGGCGAACCTCGATTAACCGAGCTGCTGAGGCGATGACGATTTTTGCTGTGGTCTGTGCGGGTATTTATCCGATGTTCCACGTTGGTCGTCTTTGGATGGTGTGGTTCCTCGCACCGATTCCAAATGCCAATGCTATTTGGCAAAACTTTAAGTCACCTTTGCTCTGGGACGTCTTTGCGGTGTCGACTTACTTCACCATTTCTTTGATCTTTTGGTATCTCGGTATGGTTCCAGATTTGGCTACTATTCGTGATCGTGCGAAGCCAGGAATCCGTAAATTACTCTACGGCATCTTCTCACTTGGGTGGCGTGGTGGCAATCGCCAGTGGAGTCACTATGAGGTTGCATACCTTCTGCTCGCGGCGCTCTCTACTCCCCTTGTTCTCTCGGTGCACTCGGTGGTGAGTTTTGACTTTGCGACTTCGGTTGTGCCTGGTTGGCACACGACTATTTTCCCGCCTTACTTTGTTGCGGGTGCTGTGTTTGGTGGATTTGCCATGGTTTTGACGATCATGATTCCAGCCAGATACATCTACGGACTGCATGACCTGATCACGATGAAGCACATCGAGAACATGGCAAAGATCATCCTGCTTACTGGAACGATTGTTGGTTATGCTTATTTGATGGAGCTCTTCGTCGCATTCTATTCAGGTGCCAAGTATGAGGGCGCTGCTTTCTTCTATCGTATAGCAGGTCCATATTGGTGGGCATACCTTGCGATGATGTCGTGTAACGTGCTATCTCCTCAGCTTTTCTGGTTCCGCTACTGTCGAGAAAATCTCTGGATTGTGATGGGAGTTTGTATGGCGGTGAATGCTGGAATGTGGTTTGAGCGTTTCGTCATCATTGTCACGACACTACCACGTATGTGGCTGCCAGGTGACTGGAAATACTACAACCCAAGCTGGGTAGATATCATGACTTACGTTGGAACGATTGGTTTGTTCCTGACACTGTTCCTACTTTTCCTCAAGTTCTTGCCTTGCATTAACATTGCCGAGGTTAAGTGGACTCTACCTCAGAGTGACCCACATCATGACGATAAGGAGGAGCTCGATGATCAAGGTGCCGAGTCAAAAGCATCTTATCAGCACGAATTGCCTGATACCACCTACTAAACCTCTCGTTTCATACTCTAAATAAAAAGCTTACACTGATGAATACCAAACGCGTATACGGCTACCTTGCCGAGTTCAAAAGTGCCTCCGCTCTCTACAAGGCGGCGGAAAAGGTGCGTGATGCAGGCCACAAAAAGTGGGATTGTTATTCACCTTATCCTATCCACGGTTTGGATAAGGCCATGGGCATGAAGAAATCTATTCTTCCCTATCTTGTGTTTTGTGGTGGCACCCTCGGTATCATTACCGCCTTTGCCCTAGCATACACGACTCAGGTCGTTATTTACCCAACGGTGGTGCAAGCTAAGCCAACCAACATCTTTACCACGGCAGCTTTCTTCCCCATTATGTTTGAGCTTACTATCCTGTTCTCAGGTTTCACTACGCTCTTCGGTTTGCTAGCTTTGATGGGCTTGCCCCGCCTCAATCACCCACTTTTTGAAAGTCGCCAATTTGCACGTTCAACAGACGATGGATTCTTCATCGCAATCGAAGCGCGCGATCCTCAATTCTCGTCCGAGGAGACTAAGACATTGCTTGAAGACGCTGGTGGCTCGAATATCGAACTGGTCGAGGAGCCGGCATCCTAATCTAATACGACTTTTTCTCTTTTCCTAATATCTTTACCTAACCAAAAACGGATAACTTATTTCTCATGCGCTATTTCTTTCTAGCATTTGCCCTGATCGTCTTGTTGGTGATCAGCTTCTTCGGTTTCCGCGGCGACAAGTTCAGCGGTACCCCGTTGCGTTTGTTCCCTGATATGGATGACCAAGACAAAGTGAAAACTCAGAAGCCTAGTGAGTTCTTCGCTGACGGCCTTGGTTCTCGCAAGCCTGTTGTAGGAACTATTCCACGTGGTTTTGCACAAGGAGGTGTATCTCAAGGTTTTGGTGATGACCACAGTTTCGGCAACAGCATCAGCTACCTTGATACCGGTAAAATGGGCGACGCCTATGGTGACGGAATGCCATCTGAGATCGGTCTGAATGATAAAAACCGTGCTGGCTTCCTCCGTCACGGTAAGGAACGCTACATCATTTCTTGTATGCCGTGTCACGGTGAAGCTGCTGACGGCAAAGGTATTGTTGCTGTGATTGGTATCCCAGCGGTTCCCAGCCTAATGAATTTCCCTAAGCCTAATTATCCAGATGGCAAAATGTATGAGACGATCACTAAGGGCAAAGGCCTCATGAGTGGATACGGCTATAACATTCCCGTCAACGATCGTTGGGCAATCATCGCCTACGTAAGAGCTCTGCAAGCAGCAAGCAAAACAGCCTCCAACTAAGGCATCCTATCACCTTTCTTAACATTTCATTTCCTAAGTAACCATGGGTCACTTCATCACATCCAAAGACATCCCGGCTGACGGGGAGCATCTCAAAAAGGGAGCACTGAGCAAGTGGATCAATATCTGCGGTCTTGTTGCTCTTCTCGGTATTATTACCAGCGCATGGCTTTTATTCAGCGGCAATGAGGCAGCAAATACCGCATCGGACACGGTAGCTGGTCGTTATGCTTACTCATGGCTGTTCGCCTTTGCATTCTTTGTCAGCTTCTCCTTAGGAGGTGCTTTTTGGCTTCTCTTGCACCATGTTTCCAACTCTGGTTGGGGGATCTCAGTGCGTCGATTGATGGAAAACCTCGCCAGTGTATTCCCTTGGATGGGCATTATCGCGATCCCGTTTTTGTTTCCTCAAGTGCAGCAGCATTTATTTGAGTGGATGAACCGCCACCGTGAGGTGATGGGAAGTGTCACTAGCTATGCAAATGCTAAGGAGGTGCTACACCACAGCTACGGTCAATTCGACCACATGCTCTACGCAAAGGCCTTTTACATGAATCTGCCATTCTGGTTAGGTCGTATGATTGGTTACTTCGTACTACTCGGCGGTGCTATATACATTCTCAAGAAGATCTCCCTTGCACAAGACACAGACCCTGAGCCAGGTGTTGAGCGCTTGAAGAAGTCACGCAAGCTCTGTGCTGCCTTCCTTCCTATTTTTGCTCTTACTGCTACCTTCTTGGCATTCGATCTTCTTAAGGCTCTCGATTTCAAATGGTTCTCAACCATGTATGGTGTTTATTTCTTTGCTGGATGTGCACTCAACGGCATGGCTTTGTTGATTCTCACTTCAATACTACTCCGTCGCGCGGGTTATCTGCAGACAGTGATGAGCCCAGAGCATCACCACATCATGGGTAAGCTCACATTCGCATTTGTGGTTTTCTGGGCCTACGTTACGTTCTCTCAGTTTTTCCTCATTTGGTATGCCAACATCACCGAAGAAACGAGCTACTTCCTGCTGCGCAACACGGGCAACTGGAACATTGCCAATATCGCGCTTGTGTTCGGTCACTTCGCGCTGCCTTTCCTTTTCCTCATCCGTTCCGATGTTAAGAAAAAGCCAGCTTTGATGATCCCAATCACCATTTACCTGTTTATCCTGCACGCGCTTGATCACTACATCATCGTAGCACCTGAGCGTGGTCCTTCACTCACGGTTGGCAGCGAGGCTGGAGCCTCTTTGTTGCCGTCTGGAAGTGTTGTATGGTTGGATATACTCGCCTTCGTAACTGTTGGTGCGTTCTTCCTCTTTATCTATCTTCGTATGTTCACCAAGAATAGTCTCTATCCTTGCCGTGACCCTCGCATCCTCGAATCAGCTAACCTATTCAATTAAGCGGTTAAGCCACTCATTCACTCAAAGAATCATAGCTTCTTAAGGACCATGTCTAATCAGTTTTCAAATCATCGCGACACCCCGCTGCGCCGATTCTCCGCCTTTTGGTGGGGGCTCGCTTACTTCGGTATTTTTGGTCTCGTTTCTGCACTATTCTACTGGCAGTCCGGCTCTCCCGTGGATGCCGTAGCGCAAGTGCGCGCCGCAGATCGCTACGAAGTCAGAGCTAAGGTCGACGCTGATCAAGCAGAGTTGTTGCCCGCAGCCGGAGTAACCGACAAGTTGACTAATGAAATCAAAGGCGGCCCTGAAGCCACAGATCAGTTTGTCCCAGGTTCTGCATCTCACAAGCGTGCCATGGAGCAGCTTGCATCAGGTGGTGATGAAGGCTCCAACGAGGGTTTCGAGCTCTACACTGCCAAAGCATGTAACACTTGTCACGGTGCAGACACCAACAGACCCATTTCACCTGCCTACCCTAAGCTAGGTGGTCAAAATGCTGAATACCTACTCGCTCAAATCAAAGATATCCACAATGGCGTTCGCACCAATGGTGGTAGTGCTGTGATGAAGGGGATGACTACAGCGATGAACCTTACCGAAGATGAGATGAAGAAGATCTCCGATTGGGTAGCTTCTGCTGATAAGCCAGCTGTCGAGCTCGCTGAAGGTGACGGAAAGAACCTCTACATGGCAAAAGCTTGTGCATCATGTCACGGCGCTGACGCAAATACCCCAATCATGCCGATCTACCCACGTCTTGCCGGTCAAAACTCTCAGTATCTCTACGACCAAATGAAGGCCATCAAGGATGGGACACGTGCCAACGGCCAAAGTGCAGTAATGAAAGGCATTATGGCCAACGTCAATGAGGAAGAAATGAAGATCCTCGCTGATTGGATTGCAGGTCAGAACTAAACCAATTTTTTAGAAACATAATCATGTCCACTCAAAGTAACGCTCCCACAAATGAGGATATCGAACTGCGTTCGGAGATCGATCGATCGCTGCGCCATCCTGTGATGTTCTTTTTCACTAGCGGAGCTGCCTGGCTGGCAGTTTCTCTCGTGCTTGGCATCATCGCTTCGATAAAAACTCACAATCCTGCGTTCTTGGGTGAAGCTTCATTTATTCAGTATGGTCGCGCTTTCCCCGCACACATCAATGCCTTGGTCTACGGATGGGGTGCACAGGCAGCCTTTGGTGTTATGATCTGGTTGATGGCCCGTCTGTCACGCCAGCCTAGCCGCAACGCGGGAACGCTATTGGTGGCCGGTCACGTATGGAACCTCGCAGTTATTCTTGGAACTGTCGGTATCCTCGCAGGTCACGGCACTGGTAAGCACTGGATGGAATTCCCGACCTTTGTTTGGCCAGTATTATTGGCAAGTTATGCGGCAATCGCAATTTGGGTTGTGATTTCTTTCCGTGTTCGTCGTGGTGACGACGCAGCATACATCTCTCAATGGTATATCCTTGCTGCCTGTATTTGGTTTCCTTGGATCTTTCTGACAGCAAATCTCTACGTGAATGTTTTCGATGTGCACCCGCTCATGGCGGCCGCCATCAACGGGTGGTATAGACAGGCCATGGTGCTGTTGTTCTTTGTCCCCGTTGGTATTGCCAGCGCCTACTACATCACGGCTAAGATTACAGCACGTGCGGTTTACAACTACTCATACTCAGCAGGAGGCTTTTGGGCATTGGCTATCATTGCACCATGGGCAGGATTCCATGCTGTTATGGGTTCACCTGTTCCGCTTTTCCTGCAGTATACAGGAGCCGCTGCCTCGATGCTTGCGGCTGTGCCACTCATTTTCGCAGGCGTCAATGTCTTGAAGACAACCGCTGGCCAGGCTGAGACATTAGCTCACAGCCCCTCACTGCGTTTCACTGTGGCTGGAGTTTTCGGCATGATTGCTCTTGCCGTTCTCGGTGTTGTTCTTGCTCATCCAGACGCCATTCGTTATTCCCAGTTCAGCCTTGCTGGCTACGGCTATGATGTCCTTGCTCTTTATGGCTTCTTTAGCATGTGCATGTTCGGTGCTATCTACTTTATCGTGCCACGTGTGACTCGTCGTGAGTGGCTATCTCGGCGCTTGATTCGGACACACTTCTGGTTCTCAGTCTACGGTGTTTTACTCATTCTTATATTCTGCACACTCCTAGGGTCTTTCCAGCAGGGAGCAGCGCAAGAAAACTTCAGCCAGCCATGGAAGCAGGCGGTGAACAGCACCTACCCTTACGCTGTGGGAACAACATTCGCATGGGCTGCCATTTTGTGGGCGAACATCTTTTTCTTCATCCACTTGACCCTCATGTGGTTGAGACTCGGCCGCCGTAGTTCACACCCAACGCTGTTGAATCGCGATCATTCCGCTCTTGGTCCACACGGAGCTGAGGGAGACATCGACGAGCTAGAAAGCGCCCAAGCCTAAAGCCTCATCTAATTTTAAACTGATAACTTCAAACTAAGTCCATGACCTTGAAATCTTTTCTCATCGGAATGTTCGCCAGCTTCGGCTTGGCCTGGCTCTGCATGATCGCCATTCCCACGGCTAAAATGGCCTCGCTACCACCTGTTAAAATGTCCGGCGAAGAGGATGCCGAATATTACCAGCGCAAGACCACTGGTAGAGTCCTTAACGGTGCCCAAATCTACGCTGCGAATGGTTGTTACACATGCCACTCACAGCTTATTCGTCCTACTTACCTCGGTAGCCAAATCTTCCGCAAAGATTTTGCCGGGGTATCGAATGCAGATGTCGATACACGCCGCGAGACTCACTATGATGATTTTCGTGGTGAGGAATATGCACAGCTTGGTTTGACTCGCATGGGTCCCGATCTCAGTAACTATGGTTACCGAGCTGAAGCCTACGCTGCAAGAACAGGCATGACTGCCGAAAAGTGGACAGTGGCACACCTTTACAATCCCCGTGATGAAGAGCTTCAACTTGGTGAACAAGGTGAAGCGATCGACATGAGTTGGTCAAATTGCCCATCACAGCTTCAGATGTTCGAAGAAAAGGATTTGGTTGGCCAAGGCTACAGCTTAGCTCTCAACGTCAACACCGAGGCAATGACCCAAATCGTGCCGCGTGAACAGGCTCTTATATTAGCTGACTATCTCCTTACACTCAAGCGTGACTCGGCGCTACCTGAGAGCATGAATAATGCTCCTAAGAACTCTGGCGCTGATGCTGCGAAGTAAGTTTTCATTCTAACTCTGTAATTTCTTTATACCATGTCCGACCCATCTACTAGCAAACCGGATCTCGAAGATGACACCAATGTGAGCAGTGATGCTGCTGCGGTTAAGCGCGAGAACCAAATGTTTACCCAAGGATCAGAGCCCATTTCCCTGTGGGTCATCCTAGGCGGTGCCCTTGTTCTTTTGATTGCTGGCGGAGTGGTTGCTGGCAGCCTATTTGATTATAATAACTACGTAAAACCTGGATATGTTCGTGCATCTGCGCCTGGGGCAGTGAGCACTGCATCACTTCCTAAATCTGCAATGGATGCCTACCTCAAGATTGGTAAGAAGGCATACACCGCATGTGCAGGTTGCCACCAGCCTGGTGGTGAAGGTAATGCAGCTTATCCGCCGCTGGCAAACTCGGAGTGGGTTACAGGCGCAAGCTTGCGCCCCGCGTTAATTATTCTTAATGGTCTCCACGAGGCAATCACGGTGGATGGCAAAACTTACAACGCTAATATGCCAAGCATGGGTTCTGGTATGGATGCAAAGCAGCTTGCCGGTGTGCTTAACTACATACGTAACAGCTTCGGCAACTCGAGTGATTCACTAATCAGCTTAGAGATGGCTCAAAATGCACTCGACGTCTCAAAGGAGCGCAACGGGGGACAAGTAACAGCAACCGAGCTCAACGCAGATTACAACATCGATCTCGTGGGCACGCCACTCGATCCGGAGGCACTAGTCGATCCAAAGACATTGCTGCCAGTTGAGGCCAACTAATGACACTCTCTGATTTGACAATTAAACCAAGTCGACTACCTGTTTCACTACAATCACCAAACACATCAATCTGACCAAAAATCGGATATTATACACCCGTCATGAGCGATAACCACGACAATCACGAAGATCACCACGATCATCACAATCCTGGATTTATTCAGAAATATATTTTCTCAACTGATCACAAAACGATTGGTTTACAGTATGGCCTAACGGCAATGCTGTTCTTACTGTTTGGCTTCTACCTCATGATGGTGATGCGTTGGAGTATCGCTTACCCGAACGAACCTCTGCCAGCATGGATGAGCTGGCTGTTCACGGAGGATTGGAAAGCTCAGTGGCTTACCGAGGGTAAGTTGCCTGGCGAAACCTATAACATGTTTGGTGCCATGCATGGAACCATCATGGTCTTCTTGGGCATTGTGCCACTTGGTTTTGGTGCATTCGGTAACTACGTTACTCCGCTGCAAATTGGAGCTCCAGATATGGCGTTTCCTAAGCTAAATATGGTGAGCTACTACCTATACCTCATTGGTGGAATCATGATGTGTGGCAGTTTCTTCATGGAGTCAGGTGCCGCTAAATCAGGATGGACGAACTATCCGCCGTTATCCTTCTTCGCCGATGCTCAATATCCGCACCAGTTTTGGACTGGGCAGACCCAATGGTTAATGGGTCTCGTGATGCTGATTTCATCATCGTTGTTGGGATCGGTGAACTTTATTACCACGATTATCAACTTACGAGCGAAGGGCATGACCTGGATGCGCTTGCCCTTCTTTGTTTGGGCGATGTTGGTCACCGGTTTCCTTCTTCTACTCTCCTTCCCGCCACTTGAAGTTGCTGGTATCATGCAGGTGGTTGACCGCATGTTTGGCTCTAGCTTCTTCCAGCCATCTGGCCTCTACCATCAGCAGATCGGTCTTGCCGATGCCTCAGGCGGGGGAAGTCCACTACTATACCAGCACTTATTCTGGTTCCTTGGACACCCCGAGGTTTATGTGCTTCTGTTGCCAGCAATCGCCTGTGTTGCTGAGATTATTCCAGTCAACACACGTCGCCCAATCTGGGGATATAAGTCGATGGTCTACGGAGTACTAGTGCTTGGTTTCCTCTCTTTCATCGTCTGGGCTCACCACATGTATATGACTGGCATGGGGCCGGCTATCTCGACGTTCTTCCAGACGACGACGACCCTCATTTCAATCCCATCGGTGATCTTGTTGACCTGCCTACTGATTTCTCTGTGGGGTGGATCGATCAAGTTCACTCCTCCTATGATGTGGGCTTGTGCCTTCTTGCCGATGTTCGGTATCGGAGGCCTCACTGGCCTGCCGCTCGCCTTTAACTTAGTGGACCTGCATTTGCATGATACTTACTATGTTATCGGCCACTTCCACTATGTGGTGGCACCTGGTATCTTATTTGGCTTCTTTGCAGGGATTCACCACTGGTATCCTAAAATAACTGGACGCTATACAAGTCGCACGCTCAACCAGCTGCACTTCTGGCCTTCACTGATTCTAATGAATACTCTCTTCTTCCCTATGCTCATTCAGGGTATGGCTGGTTTCCACCGTCGTTGGTACAATGGAGGTGACGCCTACCTCACCACTGACCCTGAGAGTGCAAACGTATTCGGTAAGACCATTGCTGAATATATTGACCTCAATATCATGATGTCATGGTCTGCATGGTTACTATGTGTCGCGCAGATACCCTTTATTATTAATATCTTCATCTCTTTGAAAATTGGTAAGAAGGTCGAAAGCGACAACCCATGGGATGCCTGCTCCCTTGAGTGGGCAACGCCAACGCCTCCGGGTCACGGTAACTTTACCGAAGAGCCTGTGGCTTATCGTGGGCCTTACGAATATGCCCGTCCTGAGGTTGACGAAGACTTCTATGCCCAGTGGAGAAAGCCCGTGGATAAATCCGAAGAAGGCTAAACCAATCATTTATCACCCAACACTCTAGCACATTTTCTTATGGAAATTCCTTTCGTAGTAGAACCCCGGAAAGACACCGGGCTCAATAACTCTAAAATCGGTATCTGGCTCTTCCTCGCATCTGAGGTAATGCTCTTTGGCGGTCTCTTTTCTGGATATATTTTCCTGCGTATTTACGCAGACTATCCATGGCCTGAGCGGACTTTGCCTGTGCTGCCTGGTCTCATTAACACATTCATCCTTATTGGGTCGTCAGTGACGGTGGTCTTTGCATGGGTATCACTCAAGCTAGGTCAGTGGCGTAAGTTTCAGGTCTATATGGCGATCACGATTGTTTGTGCCGCCTTATTCATGGTGCTCAAGGGAATCGAATATAATGCCAAGTTTGCGCACCAAGCCATCCGCTTAGACGACTACACAGTGATTGAAGGACACGCTCATCCTCAGGGAGGCAGTCACGATTATCATGCGCCAAAGAAGAACTTCAATATCAACGCTGAATCAGTTCAGATCAATCTGAGCCGTGTAGATGATGCTTACTATGAGGTCATGGGTAAACAGTATGCCGATGGTGGCATGGTCTTGGCTGACAAGTTGAGTTTAAATGACGGTAGTGTATTCGAAAAGGGCACAGCTATCAGCAAGGAGCTCATTGATCAGGCTAAGAATGATTACTTAGCAGCTATTGCCAATAATAGTGAAATTGATATCGAACTAGGCCGAGAGGCATGGGCGACACTAAAGCCTAAATATGAGGGCAAGAGATACTACGAAGCTGTAGAGGGCAACAAGACACTCAACGAAGTGGTCTCTGCCTACACCAAGGAGCTTAAGGCGCAACGCGAAGAAGATTACCGCACAACTACTCCTGATCTTGTCTTTGTTTCTGGTTCGGAAGCTACCAGTATTACCGTTAATCCTTACTGGGGTAAGCTCAGCAATCCTAAGGAGGGTGAAAAAGGCACCCTTAAGCTTAAGGACGAGACTCTGATCTTTGGTGTTACCGCCGATAGCTCCATCGCACTAGCCGTTGATGGTATTGACTTCCGTCACACGGTAATGAAGGCAGAGGAGAAGGGTATCGATCCTGCTGTAGCAGTAGCCAATTCCTGGTTGCTGAAGGATGAGAAGATCAAACAAATCTGGGAGAAGCACCAGCTCATCACCAGTAAGCTAGGCGAAGAGCTGAAGGAAAAAGATCGTGAGCCTTCTGAAAATGACATCTACCGTATCAACTGGCAGGAAATCGCTGGCCTATTGGACACGGATCTAGCTGATCTCGAGGCAATGGAATATAACGATATCCTGGCACTTTATCCAGGTGATGTCGAAGGCTTTGCTGGCCCTGATCACAAGAAAATCCACTACCCGGAAGTCATTGTTCCTCGTGAGCAGGTGCGCTTCGAGTCAGTATTTAGTCCTCGTTGGAATACATACTATGCGACCTACTTCACCATTACGGGCCTGCACGGTTTACACGTGATCGCTGGAGCTCTAGTGCTCGGCTATTACCTCTTCTTTGGACGCAAGATGTTTGAGGAGAAGCCAGAATGGCTCGCTAACCGAGTAGAAGTCGGTGGTCTTTTCTGGCACTTCGTTGACCTTGTGTGGATCTTCCTTTTCCCAATCCTTTACCTCATGTAAGTGGATCAATTGCTCTCAATAATTTAACAATCATCATTCAAAATGGCCGATTCACCCGAAGCGATCAAAAAACATATTAAGCTCTATACCCTTATAGGTGCTGTTCTATTTGTCTGCACACTGCTTACTGTGGCTGTTGCTAAATTCGAGTTTCTCGATTTTGGTCAGCGTGGGTTTGACAGTGTGGACGCCGTCATAGGCTTGCTTATCGCCACCTTCAAAGCGACGCTTGTAGCCTTGATTTTCATGCACCTTAACCATGAGAAAAAAATGGTATACTGGCTGTTTGGCATGGGCATCTTTTTTGCCTTTTGTCTAATGGCGATATTCGCATTTGCTTTCTCAGACCCTATCGAGTTCCAAGCCTTTTTCGGAAGGTAGCCTATCACCAATAAATCATCAGATGTCACTTAAAGGATTCCATATACTCTTCATTACGCTCTCAACACTGCTTTGTGTCTTTGTCGTGCTATGGGCATTTGTTTTTGCATCCTATTCTGAGATGAGTCTCAAGGTTTTTGGCGGAGTCTGTGCCGTCATGGCTATTATCTTGCCGTTATATGGCATTCGTTTTTACCGTAAATCTCGCGAAATTTAATCAATAACACCTTCAAATTTATGACTTCAATTTTTGATATAACTGCCTGTTCCGTTTGTATGGGAGCTGGTAAAGACCATATTGGCTCGGTTGCCGCTGGTTATGCGATGCTTGTTATGTTGCTCATTATCCTGCCTATGTTGGGCTCAATCATCTTCTTCGTTGCACGTATGGCCAGACGCGAAACTGCAAATCTTGACCCATCTTTGTGCGACTAGTCAGTCTCCAAGTAAACTTCATCATTCACTATTATTATGTCTATCCTTGATCTATTAGGTAATCCTAGCAACAGCTCACAGCACGGTGAGCAAGTCGACCAGATGAACGCCGTCATCCATTGGTTGATGTTGGTGCTCTTTGTTGGCTGGACGATCTTTTTCTTCGTCTGCCTTTTTAAGTTCTGGCACAAGCGTAACGCTAAGGCTTCCTATACTGGAGTGAAAAACCATGTCTCTACGCACTTGGAAATCGGTGTTGTTATTGTTGAGGCTGTGTTCTTGCTTGGCTTTGCTTTCCCTCTCTGGGCTGAGCGGACAGATACCTTTGATCGTGTTGTGGCTAATGATCCCGATGCTCCGCGCGTGCGTGTTGTTGGCCAGCAATACAGTTGGACTTACCACTATCCTGGCAATGACGGTATTTTCGGTCGCACTGACAACTCTCTAATAACCGGAGACAACTCTTTGGGTATTGATCCAGATGATCCTAATGGTGATGATGACTTCCTCTCGACGTCAATTCTTCGTCTGCCTGTTGACCGTAATACCATTCTTCAGGTTTCTTCTAAGGATGTGATTCACAACTTTGCGATCGTTCCTATGCGTATCCAGCAGGACTGTATTCCCGGTAGCGAAATTCCGATGTGGTTCAGACCAGTGGAAAAAATCGAGACGTTTGTGGTCTGTGCTCAACTTTGTGGTGAGGCACACGCAAACATGAAAGGCAGCATGGAGGTGATTGATGCTAACGAATATTTCGAGTGGGCCAAGTCACGCAGTGACGAAGAACTTGCTAAAAAGAATAAATAGCTTCTGCTCAGTCATTAATCTAAATGTTTCATTAATAAGCAGTTCCGTAGATTCGGAACTGCTTATTTTGTTTTAAAATCGCGAGTTGTGACATCATCCTTGCTAGTAGATCAAAACATCTCTACTAAATGATTTGTTCTTTTGAATTTTGATATGAGCAAGAAAAAAGCGAAAACCAATGCTAAGGCGTCAGTATCTGCACAGCCTGAGCAAGGCGGTGCCGAACAAGGCTCATCCGGAAAGAGCAAGCCCACCATCTTGGTGGTAACACCTGAGATCACTTATTTGCCCGAGGGTATGGGTAACATGGCACAGCGCCTTAGTGCTAAGGCTGGTGGCATGGCAGACGTTTCAGCTTCGCTTGTTAGCGCTCTCTATGATCAGGGAGCGGACGTTCACGTTGCGCTGCCCAATTACCGCAGGATGTTTAATGAGGGGGTCAAGAACGTCCACGATAGGGAATATGAGCGTGTCAGAGAAAACCTAGGCGAAGACCGCATACACCTCGCGGAGGATCGTATCTTTTATCACCGTGATCAAGTTTACGCGGGAGAGAATCTCCTCATGGCCATGGCGTTCATGCGTGAGGTCATTAATCACATCATTCCACAGGTTAAGCCTGATCTCATTCACTGTAATGATTGGATGACGGGTCTTATTCCAGCGGTAGCAAAGCGGCTAGGTATTCCTTGCCTGATAACGATTCATAACATCCATACCGAGAAAGTATCGATGGCTGAAGTTGAAGACCGTGGTATTGATGCTGCTGAATTTTGGAACTACCTTTACTTTGAAAACCCTCCCTATTCATATGAGCAATCACGGGAGGCGAATGCGACAGATCTCCTCGCGAGTGGTATTTTCGCCGCAGACCATGTGAACTCTGTGAGCACGACATTCCTTCATGAGGTGGTTGATGGTAAACACAGCTTTGTTCCAGATGCGATCCGCAATGAGCTTTCTAACAAGTTGCATGCTGGCTGCGCTAGCGGCATTCTCAACGCTCCGGATGTTTCTTATGATCCGAATACGGATTCGGCACTTGAGCTCAACTATGATGATTCTAACGTCATGCAGGGTAAGGCGGCAAATAAGCGTAAGCTCCAGGAGCGCTGTGGATTAAATATTGATCCTGATGCACCTATCTTGTTTTGGCCTTCGCGTCTCGATCCGATGCAAAAAGGTTGCCAGCTACTTGCCGATATTCTTTATCAAACGATTGCGGATTACACTGACATTGGTCTTCAGGTTGCCATCATCGCCAATGGTTCTTTCCAACAGCATTTCCGCAGTATTCTGGATATGCATAACTTACATGGGCGTGTTGCAGTGTGCGATTTTGATGAAGGTTTCTCTCGTCTTGGTTACGCTGGTTCGGATTTCATGCTAATGCCCTCACGTTTTGAACCTTGTGGTCTGCCTCAGATGGTGAGTCCTAAGTATGGCACCTTGTCTGTGGTGCATGATACAGGTGGTATTCACGATACAGTGGAGCACATGCATCATGATTGTAGTATGGGTAATGGCTTCAGATTTCAGCACTACGGCCCAGAGGGATTGCGATGGGGTATCGATGAGGCGATGGGCTTCTACCGCCGTTCGGATAGTCAGAAGGAAGTAACGCTATCACGCATCATGCGTGAGTCAGCCCAGCGCTTTAATCACGAAACAACGGCGTCTGCCTATATTAATACCTACGAGACAATGCTGGGCCAGAAGGTCGGTAGGTAATCTCGGTAAGGTATCCGAGCTGAGGTAGATTGTTTGCTTTTGTTGAGCGGACAGCCTCAGACTGCGGCCTGAGGATTTTTTTCATGTCTATTCAAACTATTATTACGCACCCAGGTGGTGCTCACAAAGATGACTTTCTTGCCTGTAGCTTGATGGCATCTGTGCATGGCGTACCAATTATACGACGCGAGCCAACAGAGGCAGAGCTAGATGACGCAGGTATTTGTGTCATTGATGTGGGAGGCAAGCATGAGCCCGAGAAAAACAATTTCGATCACCATCAATTCCCACGTGATCATAAGCCAACGTGTGCTTTGTCGCTGATCCTTCAACACCTTGGTATTTATGAGGATGCGCAGATGTTCTGTGACTGGTTGGAGCCAGCCGAGTGGTTTGACTGTCGCGGTCCTCAGAAGACTGCTGAGTGGCTTGGTGTAGAGCGAAATGTTGTTGGTAAGCTAAATTCTCCGATTGATATGACGATGTTACGTCGTTTTGCGCAGGTCGCTACAGACGGTAAACTTCAGGCAGGTGATCACATTTATGAATTGATGCGCTTCGTCGGTGGAGATTTATTGGAATATTTGCGGTCAGTGCGGAGCAAGCTGGATAGCATTAGTATGCATGTCGAGCGGTGGGAGCTCGTCTCTGGTAGTGATAGCTTTGATGTTTTATTTTTGCCTCGTATGGAATCATCGTTAGATGACGTTTCGGGAAGTTTAGGACGCTATATTATAGTCAATGAGCTACACGAGGAAATATCAGCGATCGTCTATCCTGATAGCCGAGGCGAAGGTTTCGGTTTAGCGCGATTTAATGACCATCCTAGAATTGATTTTACCCGGGTAGAATCAGCAGAGGATGTTCATTTTGCTCACAACAGTGGTTTCTTGTGTAAAACTAGTGCCACTGAGCATGATCGCCTCAGGGAGATTCTTACACATGCATGGCAGTAGTGTTTTTGGTTCAGCATGGCAGTTGGCCAAATCTTGAGAAGATCCTTGGGGGGGCTTGAAAATTCGTGTATGAAGAGTCTCATGAAAATATCTACTTGTCGTGTATTGCTGTGCCTTCTGATCGCATCACCTTTTGTGAGCGCTGCTGAGCGAGTTAATCTTGGTGACTTTTTATTGTCGAGGTCTCCAGCTACAGCACCTTCGACCAAAATGAGCTACAGTATGCTTGGAGAGGTTGATTTTGATACAGCAGCGGGAGGTTTTTCTTATGAGAGGTTTGAGCTAGATATCCCATTCAATGCGCCGCATTACCTCAATGATAATAACGCATTCATGGTAGGAATGGACTACAAGGCTACTTGGCTGGATTCCGATACGATTGTTGGCGATACAGATTTACATGATTTCCGTCTTAAGCTGCGATGGATGTATCGCCAGCCGGGTAGTAAGTTGTCTTGGATGACGTTGATCCAGCCAGGATTGGCGACCGATGGTAATAGTGTCGATATGGATGACTTCTCAGTGAATGGTCAGGTTGGCTTTCGCTATGCCGCATCTGCTGATCTGGCGTGGATAGGTGGAGTGGTATTTTTTCAAAACTCAATGGAAACACGTGTCTATCCAGGGATTGGTTTTCAGTGGAGACCAAACGATGACTTGCTGGTCAGGCTTGCGGGCCCTAATTTTAAGGCATCATGGCAGGCGAGTGAGGATTGGATTATCCATGCTGTCGTAGCGTCAGCTGGGGGCACTTGGAATGTGGAAGAGTCTGGTACTGATTTTGATGTGCGCTTACGTAGTTATTACGCGGCGGTTGGGGTAGAGCGGCAGCTAACTGAGAAGCTATGGCTTGGGCTGTGGGGGGGTATGACCTTCGCCAACGAGTTGGAGATTGATACGGCATCAGGAGCAGGGGTTTCTGAAGACGATGCCGACTCTGGCTGGTTCATGAAGCTGGGTCTTCGCAGAATCGTCTGGTAAGTAGATTTGACATACATACTAGAGCTGGCACCACCAAGCCACTCTAGCACGACAACAAAAAGCCCGACTGGATAACCAGCCGGGCTTAGTTGTAAAGTATGCTTTGTTACGTTCTAGCTTGCTTCAGCGAGCTTTACGTTAACACGACGACCATTCTTGTCGAAGTAGACGTTGCCGTCAACACGTGCGTGGATGGTGTGATCCTTGCCCATGTATACATTGTTACCCGGGTGCCACTTGGTGCCACGCTGACGGATGATGATGTTACCAGATACGACTGTCTCGCCGCCGAATTTTTTGACGCCAAGACGCTTGCTGCGTGAGTCGCGACCGTTTTTAACGGAACCTTGTCCTTTCTTATGAGCCATTGTTCTAAGTAGTTTAGATGATTAAGTAGCTATGATTAGCTGATGCTGGTAATTTCCAGCTTGGTGAGGTGGCGGCGATAGCCTTTGGTCTTGTGGTAACCTTGACGACGCTTAAATTTAAAAGCGATGCCTTTCTTACCACGGAACTGGTCAACGACCTTCGCGGTAACAGCTGCACCTTCAACAGTAGGTGTTCCTACGGTAGTGGCTTTGCCATCGTTTACGAGGAGGACCTCATCAAATTTTGCTTCGGAACCAACTTCAGCGTCGATCTTCTCGACGTCGAGTTTGTCACCTTCTTGAACGCGGTATTGTTTACCGCCTGTTTTGAAAACTGCGTAGGCCATGGGATTACTCCTTGGGGTTGCTTGGGTTGCTTATTTTCGCCGGGGCACAACATGTGCACCGTGCGGGGCGGGAATTCACCACAATCCAGCGGTTCGAGCAAGTATATTTTTCTAAGAAAGTGAGCAATGTCATCATTGTGTTTCTAAATAGGTGCTACGGGGCGGTCAGCGCTTGCCCATTTTGCGATGGTTTTAGGCTCAAAAGGAAGGAAGCAGCGGTGCTAGCCCATGTAGTAGCGTTGTCATAGCTGCTGGCGTGCTCTTTCCAGCAAGTTTGTAACATATCTGTATTAATGACCCCGGGATTGAGTGCTATTGTGCCGATTCCAGTAGGGAGTTCTTGGGCGAGCGCCTGGGTAAGGCCCTCGATTGCCCACTTACTGGCGCAATACGGGGCGACTTCTGGTGAAGTAGATCGACCCCATCCAGAGGAGAAGTTGACGAGCACGCCGCGACCATGATCGATCATCATGGGTAAGGCATGCCTAATCATATTGGCAGTGCCGTTGATATTGATCGAAGTCAGACGATCAAATTCATCCGCAGATATTTTCCACAGTGGGGCTGGATCATTCACGATCGCGGCATTGTTGAGCAGCAGGTCTGGTGGGCCCGCGACCGCCTTGGCCGCCTGGCAAAACTCAGCGACTTGATCATCATGAGCTACGTCGACTGTGGAAAAGAAGTGTGGCGCGGGGAAATCATGCTGGAGCTCTTCGATTAGCTTGTCGCGTCTGCCGCAGCCGACAACGACGTGTCCAGCAGAGGTGAATTCGTCAACTAATGCTCTACCTAGGCCCGATGTTACTCCGGTAATCCAGATGGTTTTTGTAGACATGGTGGCCAACTAACTTTTACCAAACTCAGCAGCGATGCTTTTTGCAGATGCTACGGTATTGCGGTGAAGTTTAGCCGTGAGCCCTGGGTGCCTGTTGTATCCACCGCCATAAAGAATCGCAAGTGGTATACGGTTTCTTAGAAAAGCACGAATGATGGTGTCGTCGCGACGCTTCATATCGGCGACGTTGAGCATCATCGTTCCTAATAAATCGTTTGAGTGGTTGTCTGCACCAGCCACCCAGATGACTAAGTCTGGGTTGAAAACATCGAGGGCGCTGGCAAGCGTGCTAAACAATTGCTTGAGATACATACCCCCCTCGACATAGCGGACAGTTTCAACATCCATAGACCCTTGAACTTTACTGGTCGTCGATGCGGTCTGCCCCACGTGAATAGAGTAGGTGAATACTCGAGGATCATCTTGTAAGAGACTGTTGGTGCCATTTCCTTGATGCGCATCAGTATCAACGATCATGATGCGGATACCGGGTTGATATTCCTGGAGGTCACGAACGGCAATCGCTACGTCATTGAAAACAGAGAAGCCTTCTCCGTGTTGCTTGAAGGCATGGTGGGTGCCTCCAGCTAAGCAAACGGCTACTCCTTCTGCTAAAGCGGCGTGGCATGTTTGACGGGTCGCCTCTGCCTCGGTGGCACATCTTGCATAGAGTTGGGGGTTCGCAGGTAAACCAAGTGCAAGTTGTTCTTTCCGATCAAGCTTACCGTAATAGATTTTTGCTAGGTATTGATCGTCATGGACGCGCTTAAGCACATGTAAGTTAGTCTGGGAGACGTCGATGATTTCCTCAGGCCTTAAGATGCCATTTTGTAGAAGCATTTCCCGGCTGGTGGAATACTTGTCGCCCTGAAATGGGTGGGCGGCTGGTAAGTCCAGCTTGAGGTCGAGGTTCGAGGAGTAGAAGCAGCGCATTAGATGATTTCTGGCTGACTCAATCTAGATCGAATGACAGCGGTGGAAAGGGTGAAATTAGGTTAATCTCATTTTGTGCTATCTGCCACCGAGTCCTCGGTAGCGTGACTTGCTCCATTTTAAGCCATCCATGTATTCTAGGTTTTTTCCATGCACATCGATTAAGCTTTGCCACATCGTGGTAGCATTCTTGTAAAAGGCGACGGCATCGGATTTTAAGCCCTTGTTTTGAGCGGTATAGCCAAGGTCTCCGTAGAGGTAGGCAAGCGAGCGACGAAGTCCTACTTCTTTTTGTTGGGCTCCTTTTTTTAGCAGCCTTTGCATTAACTCTGCTGCCTGCTTGCCCTGTGCAAGTTCACTTTTGGTATCACGGGCATCGCCATAAAGGCCAGCCCGTTGCCAGTGAAACACAGCAAGTCGATATAAAGGTTCGCGGGCTTCAGGATGAGTTTCGACGATCTTGCTGACGATGCTGATGGCTTGCTCTAGTAATTTTGCGGCCTCTGTTCTTTTCCCCAAGTCACGTAATAATACCGAGCGCAGGCTCATGGCTATGGCCTTTTGCATAGAAGCCCCGTGGGGATTGGTATCCTCGGTTGATAGTCCGGAGAGTAGGCTTTCGGCAAGCTTGAGCTTGGCGGTGCCCTGGGTGTCGTTGCCGGCTTGCATTTCAGCCTCTGCAGATAAAATCTCAATCTTAGCTAGATCAACTTTAGCCAATGTAAGTTTAGGATTTTTTTTCAAAATTGAGCGGAGATGGTCCGCTGCTTTACCTCGTAATTTAGTAGCGTCATCAAATAGCTCCATGCTCTCTGCAATCGCGGCTGATTTGAGAGCATAATGAGAGATTCTAGATCGAATCGCTATGTGCTCAGGAAGCGCTTGATGAATGCCGTCGAGGTCCTTGAGCGCTAGCTGAAAATGCTTGAGAGCCATCTCAGGCTTGGTTTTCTCGATGACGTAGCCGTCGATAATTTGCATCACAGCATTGATACGGCGAACTTCGTTAGCATCTCCACCCGAGATATCATCGATGTTCTTACGGGCTTTGGGTAAAATGAGCTCGGCGAGCTTGCTATCTCCATTGTCAAAGGCTTGCAGTAAACAGATCAGGCGTGCTCTAGCTAGACGTGCTGCAAATTCAGCTTTTTGCTCTGTTAACTCGGCAGCTTGAGCCTCTGCTTTATCAATCCATGCATTGGCATCAGATGTTTGGTTGCGATGAATTTCCAGCTCAGCAAGCTGTATCAGGGCGGCGGTCCTTATGAGTGAGGCTTCTTGATCTCCCTCAAGGACCTTGAGGAGCTCGCGAAGCTCATCAGCGATGATCTCGCTCGCAGGTTCAGCTGTCGAAAGCTCAGGAAAATCTTTATTGGTAGTTCGCATCAGCCATTCGACAAGATGGTCATTGGTGGCACTGAGCGCATTGAGCTGATTGAGAAGGCTCGCTTTAGATGTGGCCGCTTGTTGCTGGATAGCCTGCCTGCTGGTTTCGGTATCTCGCTTTGCCTTGATCGCCAGGGAGGCATTGACCTTCGCCCCTTTCGTCTCTTGCTCCAATAAGGCTATCGTTTCATTATATTCTTTTAAGTCAGCACTACGCTTATATTTCTGATGAGCTAAAAACCCAGAGAGTAATATACAGACAAAGACGCACGCACCGGCTAAGGCGAGCGAGCCAACCATGGCTAATTTGCTAATTTTAGCACGTTTGAGAAGCCCGGCTTTTTCATCCGCCGCTCTGGCGTCAGCGTCAATATCATCCCATGCTCTGAGGACTTCGTTCATGTCGCTGTAGCGTTGCTCAGGATCGAGTGATAAGCATTTGTGAATGATGGCGCGCCGCTTGCGTTCCATGGCATCGCTTGCCTCACCACTCCAGCCTTCCAGCTCACGGTGTTCAAGGCGCTCAGCCATTTTGATGAGGTCGGCCTCGATGCCTGTTACATGTCGCTCACCAGGCTCTGGTGCTACTTGGTGAAAGGTGGCCTCGCAACGTGGAAATTTGCCGGTTAATAAACGGAAGGCAATGACGGCAAAAGCATAATTATCCCACGCATATCCTTTGCCCTCAAGATAGCCGTCAGGCTCGCGAAGTTGCTCGGGGGGCGCGTAGAGTAATGCATCGGTGAAAGGAAGCATGCTGACGCCAGGCATCTGCCCCATGGCAAAATCCGTTAGGCAAAGGCTATCGTCTTGATTGAAGAAGATATTACCCGGCTTCAGATTGCCATGTGCAATTTTGCGCTGATGCATTTCGCCAAGCGCACGAGCTAATTTCTCAACAACAGGCCAGGCATCAGCTTCTGGGTAGTTATCAAGGCGATCCTGCAAAGATCTGATCGCGATGGTCAACTTATCTTCATCAACGTCCGCTAGCATCGGCATAATCATGCAGCTGCTGCCTTGTTTTGAGTCTTTCCAAACAATGGGGACTACCGATTTTGGGTAAGAGCCGTTTTGCAGCCGCCTTACCATGTTTTCTATCAGAGGTCGATTAATGGCGATGGCATTAAACACGCGAACGGCATACCACTTGGTGTCTGGAAGTGTGGGCTCACTTCCTTCGAGATCTCGGGCAATAAAAATAGAACCGCAAGCGCCTTCACCAATAGGGCTGAGGACCTCCATTCCTTCCATTTCCGGCTGCACCATAGCTTGACTTTGTAGCTCTATGACCGGTGATGACCAGCTAAAGTTTCTGCGTTTTTTGATCTTTTGAGATAAGCTCCCTGCTCGCTAGGTTGTAGGCTAACGTTAATGAGGTGCTTGCTTGATCGGCAAGAGAGCTTGTGGAATAATCAAACAACGGATTTTTACCCACTCTGTGATATGCCTGCTAAAAAGAAAAAATCAGATAAACCTCTAGAGGGGAAAGCTCTCGTAAAGGAGGTTTGTCGCCGCATCCGTGTTGCTCGAAGCTACTGGGATGCTCATAATAATCGTGCATGCAGAGGGGAGCGTGAAAAGGCGGTCAAACTATACGAGACCTTAGATAAAGCGCAGCGTGAGCAGGTGCCACAGGTGTTACGTGTCTGGTTGCGTTACAGGAGCGAAAAATACTTCGGGCAGAGTGGCAAGTGAGTGAATCGGCAAAGCCTTACTCTGCCCACTGATAAACGCGTATGTAGTCCACTTCCAGAGTTTGAGGGAATGCGCTGTCTGGTAGTTGGCTTGAGTTTTGTTTGGTGGCGTTAAAAAAACGGCCATCAACGGCAACATTGATGATCAAGTGAAAAGCTTGGTCAAAGGGGGCCGATGATTTGTTGTCAGCTTTCTCAGAGTGCCACTGTTCTTTTTTAATTGTTTGGTAGGTTATTCCATCAACTGCCCAGCTGATTTGATCTTTGTTCCATTCGAGTGTGTATGTGTGAAATTCTTGAGCAGAGTTTTTATCAGGGAATGAATATTCGCCAGCGAGGTAGGTGTTCCTTGGCCATTCGCCACCAAAATGTAATGCGCCTGTTGTTTTGGCCACCTCACTGCCACGCGACTCAATGATGTCGATTTCCCCTGAAGATGCCCAGCCCCCGTATGGCGATTGTGATGGCAGCATCCACACGGCAGGCCAGATTCCCTGGCCATGTGGCATTTTAGCTCTAATTTCGAATCGTCCGTATTTCCACTGGGCACGATGCAGCGTTCTTATTCTGGCGGAGGTGTAAGGCTGAGTCTTGCCGTCCACGGTTGTATAAGGATCACGATAGACTGAGATGTTGAGTTTGCCGTTTTTGATTTGGGAGTATTTTTCGTCTGTGCTGTAAAATTGACGTTCGTTATTGCCGCCGCCATAGCCGTTTTCTTCACGAGCCCATTTCGCAGGGTCTAGCCTTTGCCCATTAAATTCATCACGCCACACCATGACCCATTGCTTGTTAAGTTTTCTGAGCCGATATTTGCTAGCATTACCATCTGGGGCAGCTTTTAGATGCTGTTCAATATCTTTCCCAGTACCCGAAACTGGGGGCCCTACGGATGTCCAGTTGGTTGTAGGCGCCTGTTTTTGTTCAAGTTGATAGTAGACGCCTTTTTGGGTCTTGAATGTCAGATGGCTGGATGGGTTGACTTTGACAGTCGTCTGATCTGGGGCAGCTTGAAGCCCAGTAAGGATAAGCATGAAGCTGATGCAGTGAATACGAATAGGCATACCAATAAATTCTTAACTAAAAGTGAATCATCCTGCCAGCGTGAAAAAGCAGTAATAGAAGTCGAACAACGATGAGGAGTTTGGTAGTTTTCGCATCTCATGACTGAAGAACTTATCAAGGCGGCCAAAACAGAATTTGATCTCACCGATCCATCCCATCAAGAAAGTGTGTTACAACTTGCTGAACGTTTTTTGGATTTTCTGAAGGATGGTGATATTGATGTATTGAGAAAGCAGTTGAGAGGCGAAGGTGTACCAATGGAGGCGCGCATGGCGGGTTTGTTAGCCTGTTCGAAAAAATGGATGTTGCAAAATCAGCAACCTAAAAAAGTAGCTGTCGTATTTGCGATGTGGGGCGAACAGAACCGACTTCTACCCAAAAGTGAGAACAATCCTAACGGGGAAGATTCATTAGTAGCAAAGCTAGAGCAACTTGATTGGGCAGCGAGAGAATCAACAATCGATTGGCATCTCTATGCTGTCGATGATGGTTGCCCTCACGGCAGTGGAGCTATCGCCAAGCGTGTCGCTTCTGAGCATCTTCTGGGAGATAAAGTAAGTATATTGTCCCTCAATGAGGCTTTGCCGGCTGATAATGGACCGCTTGCTAACCTTGCTTCTGCTGATGACTCCCGCAAGGCTGGCGCGATCATTATGGGTGCGATAGCAGCTATTGATGATGGCGCCGATGCGGTGATCTATACCGATGCCGATAACTCGGTTCATCTTGGGCAGATTGGTTTGTTGTTGCAGCCATACGTGGACACTCAGATCCCTGTGGTGCTTGGTGATCGAAAGCATGCAGATTCGGTCTTGGTCAAAGAGGGGGCACGCTGGGGCATTGGGATTAAAGTACTTCGCCATATGCAGAGAATGATTGGTCATGCTGTTTTTTCTCGAGGCATTTTGGATACGCAAGCAGCGTTCAAACTCTACGACAGCCAGTTGTTGAAAGAGATGATTGCAGAGCCTACCGTCTATGATTTCTCATTCGATACGGATTGGATACTCGCGGCTCTCAAGCGTGGGGTTCAGATTGAGCAAGTTGCGTTTGCCTTCATTGATTCTGCGGCAGAGTCGGCATCAATCACCCAGGGGCCGATGACCACATGGGAAACATTGTTGTTTGGTTTGGAAAAGCAGGTGCGCAAATATGGATTTGCTGAGGGCGATGCCGCCGCGATGGGTGCAGTGCTTCGCGAAGAGATTAAAGATTATCGTGATCTTGAAAAAATAATCGACCATTTGCCTGCCGAGCTAGAGCAAGCCGGGGAGAAAGATTATGGTGACCCTGCTGTGATGAGTCCAGATGCGCTGCGCGAATGGCTTCGGGATCGCATTGTGTCTTCGGCTTAGTTCTGCGATCTAGGGAGCATGATGCTTGCTAGGCAGCCCCCACCAGCATGATTCTCGATACTTGCCTTGCCTCCATGTAACTTGGCGGCCTCAAGCACGAGCGGAAGTCCTAGACCTGTGCCTTTATAGTTGCTGTTCGGTCGAGGAAGGGAGTAAAAGTGCTCAAAGGCGCGCGGCTGGGCATAGTCGGGAATGCCTGGTCCATGATCTAGTATTGTCAGGCTAGCCTGCTCGTTTGTTGAGCTGACTGAAAAAGTGATTGTGCCTTTTTCAGGAGAAAAGCCGATGGCGTTTTCGAGGAGATTGCTGACGGCAAGTTTGAGGATCATGGCGTCACCAGTAAATTTTATTCCAGCTGGTATGTTGGGGTCAATAATGAGGTGCTTCTCATTTAAGCGTGCCTCGGCTTCATCTATGATCTCATGACATAGCAGAGATAAATCAAATCCTCGTTTATGCTCAAGCTGAGCTTTGCGCTCCAGCTCGGCAAGTTGTAGGAGGTCACGTACGAGGCACTCGCTGCGTGAAGTTTCACGTTGGATGTTTTCTATAAATTGGACCCTTTTTTCGGCAGGCATATCCTCGTGGAGTAGCTCTGCAGCTCCTTTGATCGCTGCCAATGGGCTCTTGAGTTCATGAGTCAGGCTGGATACGTAATTCTCGACATAGCGCCGTCCTTCCAAGGCCTCACGCATATCAAAAAGTGCTTTGCCCAAGGTGTTGACCTCACGTCCTCTACCAAGATTGGGTGTCTTAGGGCGTTCGCCTCTGGTGATAGCCTGCGCGTAGTTTGTCAGCCTGCCAACTGGTTTAAATAGCCAGATGAAAACTGCTCCCGTGAGGAGGATGACACCGGCACCTATAAGAATGGTAGCGGACAGAATATTCTCCTGACGCTGGATGATGAAGTGGCTGACATCGGCTTGCGGTTTGTAGACCGTGAGAATGGCAATGATCTCATTTCCCGAGTGCACTGGGGCCGCTACGTAGAGGATTGAGCTGGCGGGATCGTCTGGATCAACTCTGGTAGAGCGTGCTCCGTATTCACCCCTCAGGGTAAGCACTATGTCATTGAAGTCTGAGAAATCTTGCCCCTGTCGGAGTCCATTATCAGAGTCGAAGATTACCTTGCCAGATCGATTGGTAAGGTAGGCATTAAGGCCTATATTGGTTTTGGTGTGACCATAAATTTGTGCTTTGAGCTCGTGGCCTTGCGCGAGAGTAAATGTGTTTTGTAAGCTTCGCTGATCAATTGTGCCATCCTTCAATTGGCTCTCGATCATGCCCGCCATAATATGGGAAACATCGACCATCACTTCCTCAGTCGCTTGAAATGTTTGTGCTTCAACGTCTTCTAGGATGTAGACGATAAGGCGGTAAAAGCCAAAGCTGATAATGAGGGCTAGGCAGAGAAGGGTGACTCGAGTTAATCGCATGGGTCCAGTGGTGATATGCTACGACTAGCAGCTACTTAAGATTTATTCTGAGCTCAAGGTGTAGCCAAGTCCACGGCGAGTCTCAATCGGGTCAGTGCCATCTGGGGTGCATTCTCGTATTTTGGCGCGGAGTGACTTGATGTGTGCGTCGACAGTCCGGTCCATGGCTGAGCCCGGGTCCTCCCAAGCCTTCATGAGGAGTTGATCGCGCGTAAATATACGTCCAGGTTGACTCATCAATGCTGCGAGAAGTTTATACTCATGAGCGGTCAGATTCATGCGCTTACCAAGGCATGAGATCGTCATGGCGGCTGGGTTATGCTCGAGGGGCCCGATGGCTTGCCCGTCTGTAGCCTGTGCGTTGCCTTGGTTTTGATGGCCGGCTTTTTGATTATCTAGTGATGCGTCAGCACGCCTCAGAATGGCGCGTATGCGAGCAACCACTTCACGCGGGCTGAATGGTTTAGTGACGTAGTCGTCGCCACCGAGTTCAAGACCCAGAATACGATCGATCTCTGAGTCGCGGGCGGTCAGGAACAGCACAGGCAGGGAAGAGGATTTCCTTATTTGGGCACACAGGTCGAAGCCAGAAATATCGGGAAGGCCAACATCTAGTATAGCGAGTTGATAATCGCTCGTGGGTAGTTTTAAGGCTTCCCCCGCGGTAGTGACATGGGTGACCTCGAAATGCTCAGTTTCCAGTGCATAAACCAGCGTATCAGCGATGGCGGCTTCGTCTTCAACCAAAAGAATATGTGGCATAGTGAAAGCTTAGTTTTTTAAATTGGAAATTCCAATCTCAAATAGTCCAGCAAGTTTAGCGAGCTTGGGGTATAGATCCTGTATAAACCTCTGGACAGCAGGCACAATGAGATCTAGCTTGCTCAGGAATTATCCATTTAATCAAATGATCAATAAAAATACTATTACTTCCGTTCTTGGAGTTGTCAGTCTTGCTGGTGTTCTCGGCACAGCTGCAATCAACGCTCAAGATGCCGTAGCACCTGCACCTACCACGCCGCCAGCTCCTGAGCTGACAGATGCTGAGGTGAAAGACATTAGTTCTTACATTCTTGGACTTCAATCATCACAGCGCTTTGCCTCTTCGGGCCTCTTGGTCAGTGATATTGATATGGAGGCTTTTGCTAAGGGTTTCACCACAGGCCTCGAAGGAGGACAGCCAGCATATCCTGAAGCCAAGCTCCGTGTTGCAATGGAGAAGCTTGGAGGTGTCGTTGAAGCCAGGCAAACAAAAGCAGCTGACGTAAATCTTGCTGCGGGTAATGAGTTCCTTGCCGAAAATGGTAAGCGTGAGGGGGTGAAAACCACAGCTAGCGGCATGCAGTATGAGGTGCTCAAGCAAGGGGGTGATAAGAAGTATGTGGCCCCTGAAGGTGGTGCTCCAGACAACAATACTCGTTTCATGGTGAACTACCGCGGCACGCTCATTGACGGCACAGAGTTCGACAAATCTCCAGAAGGTCAAACATTTCCAATGACCCTGCAGGTGATCCCTGGCTTCAAGGAGGCGCTGACAAGCATGACCGTTGGTTCAAAGTGGAAAATTTTCCTGCCTGCTAATTTAGCTTATGGTCCACGCGCCGCTGGCCCGAAAATTGGTGCTAACAGCGCATTGATTTTTGAGCTTGAGCTTGTCGATATTCAGAAAGCTCCAGCTCCAGCCCCAGGCGCACCTGTAATCCCAGCACGCTAGGCTAGCTATTGAGCAACGATCAATACGTTGCTCTGCTCCATCATTCTCAAATAAAAGACCACAGGATAAACCTGTGGTCTTTTTTTCTGGTAGTTAGCTAGTGGTAGTGGTTTTCTGCTAATGTATATTTTGTGGATAAACCCATAAGCAATACACGTATTTATTATGACTAATTTAACTTATTATGGACATGCTTGCTTCAGTGTTGAGCTAGCTGGAAAGAAGATACTTTTCGACCCATTTATCACACCTAACCCTATGGCCAGCGAGATTGATTTGGCTTCCATCGAGGCAGACTATGTTTTGATATCACATGGTCACGAAGATCATGTCGCCGATGCAGTTGATGTGCTCAAGCGCACCGGGGCAGTATTGATTTCAAATTATGAAGTGGTGAGCTGGTTTGCTGAGAAGGGGTGTGCGAATGCTCACCCGCTCAACCATGGGGGTGCAGTGGAGCTTCCATTTGGTAAGGTTAAGTATGTCAATGCGGTGCACTCATCGGTGCTGCCTGACGGAAGCTATGGAGGTAATCCTGGTGGCTTCGTTGTCGAATCCGAGCAATCTAATTTTTACTATTCTGGTGACACGGCATTGACCTACGACATGAAAATGCTCGGCGAGTTTCATCAACTCGATTGGGCAGTGCTCTGTGTGGGTGACAACTTTACTATGGGCCACGCTGATGCTGCAATCTGTGCCGAGTGGGTGGGTGTCAAGCAGGTCGTTGGTGTGCACTTCGATACCTTTCCTTATATCGAAATTGACCATGAGGCAGCAAAGGCCTCCTTCGCCGCTAAAGGGAGCAACCTACACTTGTTAGGTGTTGGGGAGACCGTGGCTCTCTGATTAATACGCGGCCGATTTGACAGCATCTTTTAAGTTATTTTAAATTATTATGTATCGCACAGGAATAGGATATGATGTTCACCAATTTGCGGAGGGTCGTCCTCTGATATTAGGAGGTGTCGAAATTGAGCATAGCCATGGGCTTGCTGGGCATTCGGATGCAGACGTGCTTAGCCATGCTATTGCTGATGCCTTGCTGGGTTCTCTTGGCTTGCCGGATATTGGTTATTATTTCCCGCCAACTGATGAGAGTATTGAGGGTATTTCCTCGTTAAAGATCTTGGAAAAATGCCGTGATCTCTGTGCTGAGCACGGAGCCGTCATTCAGAATATTGATTCATCGATGGTTGCTGAGGCTCCCAGAGTGCTTCCTCACGCTGATGCAATGAAAGAGAATATTGCAGCAGCTCTTGGAGTGACTACAGGTCAAATTGGGATCAAGGCGACCACCAACGAGACCATGGGCTTTGTGGGTCGCAAAGAGGGTATTGCAGCTTTAGCAAGTGCTATGGTTTATGTGCCTGATTAACCAAAGCTGAGATGGCAACAATTCCTGATTTGCCTGCTGACGAGAGACCTCGCGAGCGAATGGCACGTCTTGGGGCCGCGGCACTAAGTGACGCCGAGTTACTGGCGATTTTTCTGCGAACCGGGGTTGTTGGTAGCAGTGCAATTGAAGTTGGCCAACGTCTGCTCAAAAAATATGGCAGCCTGACTGAGTTGGGCGGATTGAGTATTAAAGAACTATCGGCTGAACACGGGCTGGGGCCAGCTAAAGCGGCTCAGATGATCGCAGCGTTCGAACTAGGGGCGCGCTCTGCTAGTGAAAAGATGAATCGAGTTGTGATGAATAGTGCCGAGGTAATTTACCAAGCGATGGCACCAAGGTTAGCGCATGAGAGCCGAGAGCATGTTTTGATCATCCTTCTGGACACTAAGCTGCGTGCCACACGAACTATTGAGCTCAGTAAGGGTAATGCTGACACGGCACTTTGTGAACCGCGAGATGTATTACATCATGTGCTTATTCATGGCGCGGCTTCGTTCGTATTAGTACACAACCATCCCTCTGGAGACCCTAGCCCAAGCCGACAAGATGTCGTATTAACTAAAAAAATTCGTGATGCTTGTGAGCCTATGCGGGTTCGCTTTGTTGATCACCTTATCGTAGGTCGTGCTTCCGATCACCATGCTAGTCCATACTACAGCTTTGCAGCGGAGGGTGTGCTTGCTTGAGTTCAGCAGTAGCTAAGCATGATGAGATTTATTCATTGGAAAATCTGAGATCCACAAATACATTCATCATATGCCTGAGATTCATCCAAGTGCCATAGTCAGTGAGCGTGCTCGCTTAGCTGAAGACGTTACCGTTGGACCTTTCAGTATTATCGATGCAGGCGTCAAAATCGGCCCAGGGTCAGTCATTGGTGCGCATGTTTGGATTACTGGTAATTCAAGACTAGGAGCCAATAATACAGTTGGTTACGGCAGCATCATCGGTGCTGACCCCCAGGATGTATCGTTCAAGCCGGACACCCACAGTGATGTGAATATAGGCGATAATAATAAGATTCGTGAATATGTGACGATTCATCGTAGTGCTGCAGAGGGTGGCAGTACTACAGTGGGGGATTCGAATTTTTTAATGACGGGTGTTCATCTCGCTCATGATGTGCAAATGGGGAGTCATAATGCGTTAGCTAATAACGTGCTCATCGCTGGGCACGTAAAATTGGCTGATCATGTATTTCTTGGAGGGGGAAGTGCCTTTCATCAGTTTATTCATATTGGCCAATACGCCATTGTTCAGGGGAATGCAGTAGTTAGTCGTGATGTGCCTCCTTATTGTATGGCACACGGGCGTAATGAGCTGGCAGGCTTGAATGTCATTGGGCTGAGGCGTGGCGGATTCAAGCCGAAGGAAAGATCCGATATCAAGCGCGCCTACCAGCTGCTGTTTCGCAGTGGAGGTAATATGGCGGAGTCATTGGCGGAAGCAGACAAGACAGAATGGACAGACGTAGCCAAGCTTCTACTGCATTCAGCGCGCCACGCATCCCGCAAAGGAATCATGTCCCGATCCACTTCAGTAGGCTAAATAGATAATAACCTTTGGGTAGGCAGCTACGTAGAGGCACCTACCAGCTTTTTTTGTATCTCATAATGCCCTCTCCAATACCCTCCGCAAGGGATTGGCGATACCACGCTTTTTTCATGCGAGTGCGTTCTTTGCTATTACTGACAAAGCCACATTCGACGAGAACAGCGGTATTCTTGGTATTTCTTAGGACGTAGAATTTGGACTGTTTGACACCACGATTGATGGTGTTCAATTTATTACATATGTTCTTTTGAATGTGAGTCGCGAGCTTTTTACCCTCACGGCCATAATAAAAAGTCTCCAAGCCGTAGGGGTCACGCTTCCAAACATGGTTATAATGAATGCTTACAAAAATTGAATTGCGATAGCGGTTACCAATGCTGACACGGCCGGGTAAGGTTACAAACTGGTCACTACGCCGTGTTAGCTTGGTGCGAATGCCTCGTTGCTTGAGGTAGTACTCCAAGCGTAGCGCTGTGTCTAAGGCTAGGTGTTTTTCATAGACGAGGCCGTGATTTCCTCCTTTGTCATGACCACCATGACCTGCGTCGATGATCACGTAGCTAAAGCTCTTGGCCGATACTTGCAGGGTGCTTGAGGCGAAGACGGTAATGAAACTCAAGCAGAGGAGGCACAGGATGGAGCGGGACATTTAGTTAAGTAGATAGATCAAGTGATAGTGAGCAGCTAACGGAAAGAAAAAGTCATTAATTATAGATGAACGGCGGGCGTTCCGAGACGTTACGCACTTTCTTGCGTTGGGCTTCCTCAGCTACGGGGTCGTAGACTATTCCACCAGACACAGCAACTTCACCGCTCGTAAATCTTGTCAGTCGAGGGTCCCCCGTGGCGCCACGTTTAACGAACTTGGTGAATTGTAGTATTCCGCTAGGGGTAACACAGCTGTGTCCGAATATGTTGGGCTTCACCTGATATAGTGCATGCAGGTTGTTTGCGCCATCAAGAGCGCCGGTTGGTTTACGGAAGCTGATGATCTTACCGAGGGGGATGGTGGCAATTTCTTGGTTTCTGTTTATAGATTTCACATGAGCGAAGAGCTCCATTGATCGGTTGCCAGTGAAGGTTAGGAGCTCGTATCCACGTATTTCCTCAGGGGCTTCTGGAATACCAACCTGCTGATTCCATACCAGGCGCCCATTCATTACGTTAAACGAAAGGCGGTTTGAGACGAAGCCGTTACGCCCAGCTTCTGGCATTTGAATGTATGCTTGGCACATATAGTTGCCCATCGTCCCGAGTGCATACGTCGTGTTTAGTGTGACCGAGCGAGCAACCGTCTCCCCAGCAGCGATCACTGCGGCTCCGTAGCTCGTACGGCGAGACGGTGTGATACCGCGGCCTCGCGCGGAGATGTTGAAATCAAGCCAGGGGCGGCCGTTTTGATTACTTAATGTCACCTCACGGCCTGCGTTATTGGTGATGTAAATAGTGGCTTTAATCGGCTCATTGACGATGTAGCTCGACTTGCTCAATTCTAATCGCACCGCAAGTTGAGCGCTTGCCTCAGGGATAGCCGCGGCTATGGTGACGATAGCGCAGAAGATTGCTGCTGTGTGTTTTAGAAATTGTCTAATCGTCATATCTGCATCCATACTTAGTTCCTTCACTGAGCCGCGTCAATCATACTGTATCGAGTTGTTGCAGGTTCTGAAGCCAATGTCTGGTCGCCTGAGATCGCGGCTGTCGACCCATTCGCGTGCACGAGCCCCATACTTGGGTCGCATGAAAGAAGCGCCACCCACCATAAAGCGAAGTGGAGCGGAGGGGTCGGTTGGATCTAGAGCAGGTTCGCGCATCCACTCAGATACGTTGCCTGCCATGCCGAATAGCCCAATAGTGGTTTGTTCTGCCTTATCCACTGCAATAAATCCAGTGCCTTGAAGCTTGCTGGGGTCGGAGCTAGATGAGCAGGCAGCATACCAATCACGGTAGCTTGGTAAGCTGCGACCTTTCCATTCGGAATATGCATGAGCGTCCCACCAGTCAACGCCAACCACTGGGTGATAGATTTCTATTTTGTGATCATTCCATGTTTCACCCTGTTTAGCTGCGGTGTATAGGGCGAGCCAATCATCTGGCGTGTGAGATGTCTTGTAGCTGGGTTGATCTTTGTGCTGATACACATCCTGCATGTCTTTTGGCAGGGCCTCGATCGCTTTGATGAATTCGGCGTATTCCTCAATGGTAACTTCGTGAGCATCCAACCAAAATCCGCGCACCTTGTAGTGAAAGCCGTATGGACCTGGATATTTGCCAGTTGCGATATTGACCATATCAGTGATGGCTCTTTTTTTAGGCTGAGGTTTGAGCGAAGATAGATAAAAGCCGAGGCTGGTAATCACAAGTAGTGCAAAAATAATCGTCAGGATTTTTCCAGCTAAGGTAGAAATATGGAGGTATTGTACCGTTGTTGAATCAATGCGCATGGTGGAGCTATTGATCTGGCCGCTCTCCCCTGGTCGTGTTAACTGTCGCTCAATTTCTCCAGAAAGGTCGTGGATCTGGAGCCATGACCTCGGTTGGGTATGATTAAGTAATGCCATGGAGGCAAGCAGAGTATTGGTTCTGGTTGCTCCTGGTTCGTTGGGCTCGATCATGTCTTGCAACAAGTGCCCGAGTAGCTCTTTGTCTTTGGCTAGGCTAGAGTGATGAGGGTGACCTGTAACTGCCAAATTAGAGATGCGGCAGTGGAAGTCTTGGTCCACGAAGAGGTCGTGAGGTGATAAGTTCAGTGTGGCAATATTACGTAATTCCATGTGCTCACAGGCACTCGAAATATTGCACAGAATCCTAGCCGTTTGCAGCGGGGTAATCATTTCTCCGCGGTCATGAAGTTCACCTATATCTCTGCCGGGGACTTTCTCATAAGCAAAATAACACACATCTCCCTCATTGACTGCCTCTAGGATGGAGGCAACCAAGGGGTGATCTACGCTAGCTTTCACCCTCACATCTGCAATGAATCTCTCCCTAGTCTCTTTGTCGGAGATGAATTCATCATCGAGGCTGCAGACGAGGACCTGACGCTGTATTGATTTTTGTGTAGCCTCCCAGGTTGAGGTCGTGACGCCCTTATAAAGCAATGGCCCAAGCAAGTAGTCGCCTACTTCTTCGCCGGCACTAAATAATGGTTTTGATTCGGGGTTCATGTTAGCGGGGATCAATGTAATTTCTTTAAAGGAATGATGAAATACTTACAATCAAGCAATCGTTTATTTTTGGCTGTCTAGTAGCTGTCTACTAGGTGTCTGGTAGCAAACCGCCGCCCACGTTATGTGGGACGATTCTGAGTGTAGGATACTGAGACAGATTGAGAAGCGCACAATGTGGCGTGACTCTGGTAGCTCGCAGGACGCGTGGTTAACCCCTACGGCCCCCACGCTTTCTTTGGTGTCGCCGGCGAAAAATGCCCCGCTTTGAATAGCGCAAAACGTGTATTTTATGGGGTGTTTCCGTAGCGAGACAGAAAAGCTGCTAGTTCTAAAGGATATAGCGTAACTTATTCATAGCAAAGGGCTCAGGAGTTATCCTGAGCCCTTTTTAAATGGTGGAGGCGAGGGGAGTCGAACCCCTGTCCTAGATGCCTTCTACTTAGACCTCTACATGTTTAGTCGATGATAGTGGTGTCTGAGAGGGCCGTCGCTCATCAACGGCTTAGACCCTCCGATTAACCTGTTTAGTCTCACCATTGACCCGGTCACCCGATCTTTGGCCAGCCCCCTATTTTGTCGCCTTTCTCCCTAGTGGACGTCAGAAGAATAGACGTTACTGTCAATTAAGCAGCAAGTGCGAGCTCGTTAGAGTCTGCAATTAGTTTGTTTGAACGGCTTTTTAAAGAGGCCAACCGATCAACCTCTACATGCAGCCTATGTTTCCAACATTCAGTCGAAACCATGACGCCCCCTCAGTTTTCTCTCCGAGAAGATATCAACAAGTTGCTACAGTTACCGCCTTTTGCAAGTGGTTTCCGTTGAAAACGTCCGGTTTAGCTAGCCTCTACGCAGCTGGGGCAGGTGCCAAAGAACTCTAATTCATGGTAGAGATTGCGGTAGCCGGTGGTGAATTGGATCTCTTTTTCGAGCTCATGAACAGGGCAGGGAGCGTTAACGGGCTCGATGGACCCGCAGTCCGTGCAGATAAGATAATCACTATGTTCACCAGGTATGATAAGGGTAAAGTAGGCGGCACGTTCGTGAAGCCCAAGTCTCCGCAGAATGCCCTTGTCGTCCAGGCGTTGTAGTAGCCTGAATACGGTTGCTTGATCACATTGGTCCGCAAGCAGAGGCGATTCCGTTAGCTCTGCGAGCGTCATGGGGCGACTACTATCTAGCAAAGTGGCTAGTAGTTTCTCGAGAGCTTTAGTACGACGTAGCCCTTCGGCTCGACAGCGCTCAATGATAGTATGAAGTTCTCCAGACATGATGAGTATGGGATGATGATGTTATAGGAGTTCTTGCTGCCCGTTAGCTGAGGGCGTGGCTCCAATTTTCGTGTAAGCTGCAGGTAGGGCAACACGGCCACGCGGCGTGCGTTTGAGAAAGCCTTGCATGATGAGAAACGGCTCGTGGACTTCTTCGAGTGTTGAGGCATCTTCACCTAGGGCGACAGCGAGTGTGGATAATCCGACGGGGCCACCATTGAATTTATAGATGGTCGCTTCGAGTATACGCTTATCCATTTCATCAAGCCCATCGGCATCGATTTCGATCATGGCGAGAGCGTCATTAGCAATTTGAGGTGTGATGGTGCCATCAGCACGGACTTGGGCATAGTCGCGAACCCAGCGTAGTAAATTATTGGCGATACGTGGAGTGCCACGTGAGCGAGAGGCAATTTCGAGCGCCCCGTCTTGTTGTATGTCGACCTCGAGTAATCCTGCTGAGCGCTTGATGATGTGGGCTAGTTCTTCTGCGGCGTAGTAGTCAAGGCGGTTGACCAAGCCAAAACGTGAACGCAGTGGTGAGGTCAACATGCCAGCACGTGTGGTAGCTCCAACGAGGGTGAATTTTGGTAAGTTCAGCTGAATACTGCGAGCAGAGGGGCCTGAGTCGATGATGATATCGAGTCGGTAATCTTCCATCGCTGGGTAGAGGTATTCCTCGATTGCTGGATGGAGTCGGTGGATTTCGTCAATGAAGAGAATATCACCTTTTTGTATGTTAGTGAGAATGCCTGCTAGATCACCAGCCTTCTCGATCTGCGGGCCAGAAGTGGTGTGCAGATTCGTTCCCGTGGCATTAGAGATGATGTTGGCTAGGGTAGTTTTGCCAAGGCCTGGAGGACCGGAGAGTAGGATGTGCTCTAGCACGTCATCGCGCATCTGGGCAGCTTCGACCATGAGCATCAGTCGCTCGGTAACTTTTTCTTGGCCATGAAATTCTTCAAATCCAGGAGGTCGAAGAGACTGTTCGAATTTCTTATCCGGTGAGTCGTTCGTCTGTTGATAGAAAGATTCGGTCATGATGGGTGACGTGATGCAGGAAGCAGGGAGAAGCGGGAGGGGTGCTGGATATTAGCGAAGGAGGTCCTCCTCGTAAAAGACACGGAATCCTGCCTGATGGAGCACGGACATCCCAAAGCGGGTATCCTCGAGGTGCATCGCCATGAGGGTTTTGCCCTCGGGGTGAGGCATCAGAGAATAGGCAAAATCGACATTGGTTTCAGCAGCGCGTAAGACATCAAGGGCCTCGGCGAGACCGCGACCTGACTCCCTGAGAGCGATGACAGCAATTTCTGAGGTGGTGTGAGGGATGCCTTTTTCCATAAAGATACGCATGGTGGTATCTGGGTCAGAGACGACTAGGCGGGTCACGGCGGCATCACGAGAATCTTGGATACTGAGACCGATAACTTCGATGTTTTCTGACCTCAGTAGGCGCACTAGCGAGCTCAGCGCGCCAGCACGGTTTTTGAGCATCACAGAAAACTGGATGGGCAGGGTACCGTTGGGTTTTATTTCACAGTCAGGCATGCGACTGCAGTATTAAACCACGGTTGCGTGGGGATTATAACCCTAAAATGCGGCGATTTTACAGCTGCCGCTTCGTGGAAGCAGCAGGGCGCCACCGAGGCGTTTAGTTGCTAGGAATAAATTTCACATCACGCACATTGATCGGTGCCCATGATGAAGCATCTGCTGGACGCAGAGTCAGGGTGATGCTTTCTGCATTTGGGAAGGTGACTTCGCCGATGTTGTAAGTTTGATAATTCTCATCACCGCCAGTGCCAGGAACATGAACATAGTGAGTTTTAATTTTGCCGCATATTACGCCGAGGGTGGAGTCTGCTTTTTTGGCTGAGGTGGTGAGCTGAATGGTGTAGGTGCCGGGGCTGTCAATTTCCAAGGGCCAGGTGATGGTTGAGTCGATGGTGAGGTTGGTAATGGTATTGTCTTCACCTTGCTTTTCCAGCGTAGCGGACCCTTTGATCTTCGCTTGATCTGTCGCGAAGGTCATCGTGCCTGGGATCTGAATTTCAGATTCGTTGGCGAGAGCAGGGCCATAGAGAACGCCGGCAACAGGGCTAGCGAGGGTTAGCTTGATGATCGATACATGAGGATTACGTGCCTCACTAGGCATGGTGATGGAGACGGTTTTTGCCTGATCGTCTTGGGTGTAGGGGATGGCTTTGCCGTCAATGGTGGTTGCCGCGGTAATTTGCTGGGGCAGGGCGTTGAGCACGAGGGGCTCATCAGTGGGGTTAAAGAGATGGAGGTAGACGGTGTTGCCGCGGTAGCTTGATCCACCCCAAGTGCCATTGATCCATGGACCGCCCCGAGTGTTGTAAATGGCTTCGTTGTACTGGGCCATCCATGGGGCGAGGCCTTCAAGGATTGCCTTTTCTTCTGGCTTGAGTGAGCCGTCTGGAAGCGGGGCCAGGTTGAGCAGCATGTTGCCGTCTCCGGTGACACATGAGGAGAGTAGCTGTAGGGTCTCGGTGAGCGATCGGGTCTCAGCACCGGTGCGGTAGGACCAACCGCCGTGATCGGTGTGAGGAGATAGGATCATGCAGGACTCCCAAGCGCGTCCATGTTGGAAGGCTCCCATGCGATTTTCTGGGGTATCATAGTCACCAAGGCGAAGGGCTTTGTATTCTTCTGGGATGTCTTTGATGCCTTTGGCTGCACGGTTGTTAACCAGAAGCTTCGGATTATTGGCATACATTTTCTTGTAGAGACGAGGTATGGTGTATTGGTCCCACTGGCCGAAGCAGTGATCGAACCAAACCATGTCTACCGGGCCGTATTCATTGACTAGCTCCTCGACTTGGTTTTCGTAGTAGTCGTTGTAAATTTTGTTATCACCTTGGAGGTAGTCGGGGTGAGTCCAGTCACGAGTGCTGTAGTACCAGCCGATCTTGAGGTCGTGTTTTTTACCCGCCTCTTGCATCATGCGAACAGGGTCCCCTTGGTAGGGAGTATCGGCGATGGAGAAGTGCTCAGGGTGGTCTGCTCCTTCAGCGAAACGTTTTTCCTTAGTGGGCCACATGCTGAAGCCGTCGTGGTGTTTGGTAACAAAAACGAAATACTTCATGCCAGCATTTTTGGCCAAGCCGATGAGCTCGTCGGCGTTGAACTTGGTTGGGTTGAAGGTTTTGTAGAGGTTCATGTAGGTCTCGCGAGGAACGACCTTATGTTTGTCACCACCTTCGATGCGATCCATCATGCTCCAGCTGATTTCCTCACCACTGATAGCGGCAGGACCCCAGTGGATAAAGAGGCCGAACTTGGCATTGCGGAACCACTGAAGGCGCTCTTCGAGCTGCTCTGGTGTTTCGTTGAGTTGAGGTGTGGGGGCTGGCTCCGTTGATACGGCAGTAGGGGCAATGACTTCAGAGGGGGGAGGGCAGCAGTTGTCAGTGTGGCTGGCTTGTTTGGTGTAGCCAGCTTGGTCGGTATTAGAGCTGTTCTTTTTTTCGCATGACTGAAAGGCAAGTGTCGGAAGGATCAGTGAGAGAGTCAGTATTTTGGTCGTTTTCATGGGCTGAATAGAGCTGGTGAACTTGGTTATGGCTTGGTGGGGAGCGCGAAGTGGGTGTATGAGGCGTGGTGTACTTTTTTGCCTGCGGCTTCGTTGGTTGCTTTGCTGTGGGCGCGATTGTCGGGACACTCAGGGTAGCTAACAAGAACTTGATTGGAGTCAATCAGGTTGAGATAATAGTGAGTAGCACCTGCGGGGATGGTGGCAGTAATGCTTTTGTCGGCATTGATGGTGGCTGATGCGCGGAACCATTCCTCTGAAACTTTTTCCTCCTTGGTGGTGTAGACGATGTAGGCCTTGCTAACAGAGGCGCCGTTCTCTTTGTAACTGAGAGTAACGGAATTGCCAGATTGGCTGTGCTTGAGTGCTTTTGGAACGCTCTTCTTGAACTCGGCTGAGACGTGGCGACCGTGCCTATTGTAATAGGGTAGGCTGGCATCCATTTCGGTGAGAATCTCGGTCAGCTGCTGATCCATTTTTTGGGCCCGCTCTGGGTCCTGACCGGCGAGGTTGTTAGCTTCCTCGATGTCAACGCGCTTGCCGCTTTCATCGTAAAGTTCGTAAAGCTCGTATTGAGGGACGGAAGGGTGGAACAGGTAGTTATAATTACGGATGAGCTTGTAACCCCCGGTGCGGATGGTGCTCTGCATGGGTCCATGTGGGAAGTGCCAGATCATGGTGTCACGGGGTTTGCCATCGTGGCCCTTGACCAGATCTGCTTTGGTAGCATCTGTCTTGAGTAAGGTGGAAAGATCGGAGCCATCGAGAATTTTACCCTCCTTGGGCTTAGCTCCTACCCATGAGAGAATCGTCGGGTAGAGGTCGAGGCCGTTGATGACAACATCGGATTGGACACCCTTGGCGATGCTGGGGCCGGCGATGAGGAAAGGGACGCGGGTGCCGCCTTCCTTGGCGTTGATCTTGCCTTTGTCCAATGGGTAGTTATCGGTGATGACTTCGTGGCCACCGCCGCCTTCCATGCCGCCATTATCAGAGGTGAACACAAGGTAGGTGTTTTCAATGAGCTTGTGTCCCGGCCAGCGTGGGTCGTCGGTTTTTTCTAAGTAGGAAATGATTTGGCCAACGTAGTAGTCGAGGGTTTCGACCATACCGCAGTAATACGGGTTATTCTGACCTTCGAGATCCCATTTATCGGGGTCAGTTGGCATGTCGACACCGAGCTTTTTACAGTATTTTTCGAGCAAGCGTTTGCTGCGAATCTGGATCGGAGTGTGTACTAGCCAGGTAGCGTAGTAGAGGAACACGGGCTTCTCTTTGTTGTCGTCAAAAAACTTGATGGCCTCGGTGGTGACGATGTCAGTGGCGAAGCCGTTTTCATCGAGGCGGTAAGGGTCGTCCTTGGCGTTGGTGGCAAAACCTTCAAGTCGATTTCCCATGCCGCTTTGAGCACCACGAGTATTGTAACCTTGCTGGTGGGTGGTGAAGTCAAAGCCGATATCCATGGGCTGGGGGAATGCGTGGTGGTCGACTGCGATGTGCCACTTGCCAGTGTGGCCTGTGGTGTAGCCCTCCGCCTTCATCGCCTTGGCTAGGTTGAAAGTGGTCTCAGGCATGCGGCCACTGTACCATGGGGACATCACGGTGGTGCCGATGTCGTGGTGGGGGTGCGGTGGAGCTCCACCAACAACGTGTGTTTTTTGAGCTCTTGCTGGATGGATTCCACTGAGTAAAGCACAGCGAGAGGGGGCGCAAGTAGGTGCAGGGGAGTAGCCGTGCCAGAACTGAACACCTTTCTTGGCGAGCGCATCAAGATTGGGAGTCTCCATTGGAGAGGGTTTATCGATGTCGTAGCATTTGACGTCTTGCCAGCCAAGGTCATCAACGAACATCAAAACTACGTTGGGTTTGGCAGGGCGTTGGTCTTCCGCTGTCAGCGGAAGTGATAGTGAACAGACTACAAAAAGGCAGCTGATTATGGTGTTTTTTTGCATCGCTTATATTAGTTGCTGGAGGTCGATTTGCTTAAGAGCCCGATAAGATGGTAAAGGGTGGAGAGACTGTCAAGGCGTAGTCGTCGGCTGGTTTAGTAACTTGCTGTTGCTGATCAAACCTTAGCCAGTTAATAAAAAGAGTGTGATGAACTGTTTCATAATATCTCTTATGCCAACACATACAGATACGATAGCCCAAGACTATTCTTACAACCAGTTGCGTTAGCAAATGGCTGTCGAGTCACGCTGGTGGTGACTGCAGTGATGCGTCGTTTTGTGAGGCTCGATTGCTCCCTACGACAAGCTATTCGGGGACAGGCTTGTTGGGTAGCAGGAGAGACAGCAGGTCCGTTTCCACGACCTGGCGGTTACCGAGAAACTCAGTGAGTAGCTTAACGCGTTCTTGTGCCGGCATGACCTCAACCACCGTGCCTTGAAAGCCTTGGAAGGCGCCGTGCGCAATTTCCACCTCATCACCTTCATTAACAGCTGGCTCCAGTGTCATGACATCCTCTTCTCCCTCACTAAGCTCTTGCATCTGCTTGTGCAGGTCTGCGATGAATGCGCTTGGGATTTCTGGAACATAATCACCAAACTTGAGAATCGTCATTACGCCATGGGTGTGCACGATATTACGCTCGTTTTGGGTGCGAGAGAAAAAGGCAAAAACATAACCCGGGAACATGGCCTCTACCCACCACACTTTGCCGCGTCTTGTTGCTTTGCGATAGCGCAGGCGTGGGCAGAATGATTGCACGCCTTCAAGCTGGCCCATTGCCTTGGCTGCGATGTGTTCACGCTTAGGTTTGGTGCGTATGCAATACCAAGCATGATCTTCGGCCTCAGCCTGGGTGAGGGAATGTGCGACGGAATGTGAGTCGGTCATGATTTTCGAAGTGTTATTCTCCAAAGAATTTTTGCAAGAGCGGCAGGACAAGGTTAGCTTTACCTGACCATCGTTTGATGATTTTGATTCGGTTTTCGTAAAAGTCGCGTAGCTCAGAATCGTTGATAGTATCGAGCTCGTTTTCGAGTTCACCCAGCTTACGGGTGCCACTGCTGATGTGTGGTCGAACTTGCTCACGAATAAAGCCGCCGACAAGTTTTTTCAGCTCGATGTCTGCTTCGAAATAGCCTTTGCGGTCATTGTCATAATCAACATCGCGAACTGCACCCAAGGTACGTAGCATTTTGAGCCCTTGGCTGGCTGATCCTTTACTGATGTTGAGGCGGGCCACGAGGTCATCCATGGTCAACGGCTTGGGGGATGCGAAGAGTAAGCCAAAGATCTCACCTACAGAGGCTGGCAAACCAACGATTTTAGCGCCATCTTTAAAGAAAGAGATGAGTCGCTGTTCAACCGATAGATTGTCGGTTTGAGGCTGTTCACTAGAGTGCATCGGACGAGAAAATAGCACCGATAATTTGAAAGTTCAATTTTTTTTGAACAAAAAAACTAACTGATATTAATAATCAGAATAGCCAATAGATAGGCTCACTAAACCTTTATTGTGAAACGAATCTGGCGGGTGTTTACTTCCCCTGGATAGTGGCCATAGTCGTGAGATTGGCTGCCTCGCCTTGGTCCTTTGTTACTGCTCTTAAGACATTTGAGTTTGCCAGTGCTTTGGGCTCATTCTCTACTGGGTTTGTCGAAGTGTCAGCGCTCTCTGCAACAGAGATTTTGGGTTCGTAGCTGTAAGAGGCGATGAGCCAACTACAGAGAACGGCGGAGCTACAGAGAATGAATGTGCGGATATTTTTCATATCTTGATCGTGTCTAACGTAAGTGACTTTTGAGTGCAAGTGGTAAAAGCCGAAGTGCCTTGCTTGGGCAAGATCATTCGTTTCTTATTTGCGACCTGAGGATCATCAGGTCTCTGGCAACTTGATTTAGTAAGGCTTACTGCCGAGCTACCACGGTGGGTGCACTTGTGCTGCCGTAGCGGTCGACGGCACTCACTGCGATGGCCTCAGGGTTGCCGGTGATAGTCATGCTCCTCGATGATGCTGGAAGAACTTTTACGGTAAACCAGTATTTGCCGTAGCGCGCCTGAACGGCATACTTGGAGGCACCCCTCACAGACGACCACTTGGCCTGCGTTCCTTTTCGTGATCCGGATGCCTTCAGGCTGGGGCTGAGGGGTTGTGCTTTACTGAGCCACGGCATCGGTGGCACAAGTGCTGCACTTGAGTAGGTGTTTTTCTCCAGTAAGGTGGAAATGCCGCCTCGATTTTGGCGTAGTGATTTCATGCTCCAGTGGACATGGCCGGCGTAGTTGTTGCCAGTGGTGCGCGACAGATTGACTTGGTTGATGATCTCACTAGCGGGGCGGCCAGGATCCTCTGTGCTTTTGATGCGGGCTGTGGCAATACCCGGCCAGACCGGGCGGCTTCCTTGGTCTCGCCACCAGCTCAGCAGGCGTGTGTAGCTTTGTGGGCCCTGAATGCGCCAGTAGAGCTGAGGGGAGAGGTAGTCGCACCATCCTTTTTGTAGCCACTTACGTGAATCTGCGGCAAGGTGCTCGTAGGCATCTACTCCAGCAGTTGTTCCTGATGGGACCCCGGGTCTCCAGATGCCAAATGGACTGATGCCGACACGGACCCACGGCTTCGCTTTTTTGACGGAATAATACATGTCTTGCACAAAGCTGTCTACGTAACCGCGGCGCTGCGAAGGGCTTTTGCCATCTGGGAAATGCTGCTTGTGCTTTCCGTTCTTAGCCAAATCAGGGTAAGGGTAGAAGTAGTCGTCGATGTGGATGCCGTCGATATCGTAGCGGCGCGTTACGTCAAGGATCACAGAGAGTGCGCGCTGCCGGGTGAAGCTGCTGGCTGGATTCATCCAACGGTAGGTTTTAAAGTCACAAATCTGTGAGGGGTGTGTGCGACACACGTGATCGCGGGATGTTTGCATTGAGGAATTAGGTAGAGCTCGGAAGGGGTTGAACCAAGCGTGAACCTCGATCCCCCTGGCGTGAGCCTCAGTGATACAGAAGGCGAGGGGGTCATAGCCGGGAGACCGGCCCATGGTTCCTGTTAGCCATGGGCTCCACGGTTCGATGCCAGATTTATAGAGAGCATCGCCATTGGGGCGCACCTGAAAGATGATGGCATTGAGTTTGATTTTAGCCATCTGATCTAGCATGGCGCGCAGCTCACTTTGTTGTGCACTTTTGGACAGGCCTCTACTGCTTGGCCAGTCGATGTTGAAGACGCTGGCGACCCAGGCACCGCGGAATTCGCGGGTCACAACGGGTGGTTTTTCTTGGCTGGGAGCATACTTTTGGCACAACGCAGTTGAGGGCAAAAGGCATGCGGCGACAACAATGAGATTTAAATGCCAAGAATGATGTAACATTGGTGGCAATATCCGCCTGCTTTCACTCGTTGGCAAGGGAAAAGCCTGAGATCTAAAGTTTACGAGAGACATTGAAATAGCTAGCCTCCAAAACACGTATCAAAACCATATACATGATGAGTAACCTTCCACTAAACAAGCGAGTATACATACCCCGCATTGCCAGTATGAAATTTGCAATCATTGTGCTGACCATGGCATTTGTTGGCTCAGCAATTGATGCGAAGACGAAACCCAATATCATTCTCTTCCTCATTGATGATCTTGGCTGGGCGGATTTGGGACTTACTGGAAGCAAGTTTTACGAAACACCCCATCTGGACAAGTTAGCTAGTCAGGGTGTTTTTTTTACCGATGCCTATGCCGCTAACCCAGTCTGCTCACCGACGCGGGCGAGTGTGCTCACCGGTAAGTATCCCAGCCGTATTGGCCTTACTAATCACAGCGGCTCGCGCGGCAACATGGGGCCAGCTTACAAGCTTACTCCACCTGAGGTGGTCGGCAATATGCCACCAGAGGACGTTACTCTAGCAGAGGCCCTAAAGGCTGCTGGCTACACGACGGCCCATATCGGGAAATGGCATTTGCAGGCTCATCACATGAAAGGCCGTGAGCACTACCCAGAGGCCAATGGATTTGACCTTAACATTGCCGGCCACAAGATGGGTCAGCCCGGCTCATACTATTTTCCTTACGAGAGCAAGCAGCATCCCAGCACCAATGTGCCGGATATGGAGGATGGTAGAAAAGGGGATTACCTGACGGACGCGCTCACGGATAAAGCCATCAATTTCATCGAAGAGCAGGGGGGGCAGGGTGAACAACCGTTCTTTCTAAACTTCTGGTATTACACCGTACACACCCCGATTATTCCGGATAATACCAAGCTAAAAAAATACATGCAGAAGGCCAAAGCTATGGGCCTAAATGAGCGAGGTAAGGACGGTATAAGAGATCACAAGAGTTTTTCTCGCCGTGAGCAGAGTAGTGCCGCCTACGCGTGCATGGTAGAGAGTATGGACCAAAATATTGGGCGTATTATGTCCACCCTTAAGAACAAGGGTATGGATAAAAACACCATCATCGTATTTCTCTCCGACAACGGGGGTCTCTCCACGGGCCCTGGATCTAACATGCCCACCTCCAATATGCCATTGCGTGCTGGTAAGGCGTGGGTTTACGAGGGCGGTATTCGTTCGCCACTTATTATCAGCTACCCTGCCGGAATTAAGGCGGGGCTAGAAGTAAGCCAGCCTGCGGTAAGTACTGATATCTACCCAACCCTGCTAGATCTTGCTGGCATTCCGCTACGTCCACAACAGCATGTGGACGGGCTTAGCTTAAAACCTTTGCTGAATGGTTCAAAAGCTGCCTTGGGTCGTGAGGCTATTTACTTTCACTATCCACACTATCACCATATCAACACCATGGGCCCTGCAGGTGCTGTGCGCATGGGGGATTATAAACTCATCGAGGTTTTTGAAACTGACAAAGTTGAGCTCTATAACCTGCGTGATGATTTGAGTGAGCAGAATGACCTCGCAAAACAAAAACCCGAGCTTGCGGCAAAAATGAAAAAAATGCTCCTTGACTGGCGTAGGCATTCAGGTGCTGCTATGACTCAGATCAACCCCGAGTATAAGCAAGTCGAGAATAGCGCTAAGAAGCCGTAGACAATGCTTCGAGAGTCAAAACTTAGCTAGGTCAACACGCTAGACCTGTCGGTGCTTCCTGAGCGTTCGGTAGTCACTTTGTATAAAAATAGAATCATTTCGTGTATTTTTAAATTGCTGGAAATGTGGCACAGTCCACTGCCGTATTTCACACGATCTACTTCATAGACATCTAAATAAAATAATCATGTTGCCTCACTATTTTCATAGAAGCTTACGCTCATTCACTGCACTCTGCTTGATCACTAGCGTTGCTGTTATCACCGGTAATCATTCCGCTGCTGCTAATGATGTAGCACTCAACAAGCTGCGCTGCGAGTATCACAATAACCCAATTGGCATTGATATTACTATGCCCCGCCTTGGTTGGATTCCCCAAACAGAGAACCGCGGATGGAAGCAAAGTGCTTACCAGATACTCGTTGCTTCCAGTAAGAAGAACCTCGACGCCGATCTTGGAGACCTCTGGGATAGTGGCAAAGTGGGGGCAGCGCAGTCCACGCAAATCCCCTACGCGGGTAAGCCTCTCCTTTCTCACGCTCAATGTTTCTGGAAGGTCAAAGTCTGGGATCAAAACGGAGCCGCCTCACCGTGGAGCGAGACGGCAACCTGGTCGATGGGTCTGCTTGAGGAATCTGACTGGAAGGCGCAGTGGATTGGTCACGACAAAGCGACTAAGCTCACCCCTAACCGTGATGCCGAGCTTGCTGGAAAGGGGCACAAAATCACCATCACCAAAGCCCTCTATGGCATCAAGGGCAAGCCCAAGAAACAAATCGATATCAAAGAAAAGCTGCAAGCCCATGTCGATGCGGGGAACTTGAGTTTGAAGGTCACCAATGAGTTCGCAGGTAAAGACCCAGCCCGCGAAGAGAAAAAAGTGCTCGAGGCGAACTGGCTCGTCGAAGATTGGAAAAGTGGTTCTGTCACGCAGGAGAACTCGGTTTGCGACCTCACCATTGGCCGCCCTAAACAGTACTTGCCTGCTCCGTACTTAAGAAAAGAATTCACAGTCGCCACCGGAGTGAAGCGAGCGATCGTTTACGCCACCGCCCAGGGGGTTTATGAGCTCAGCCTCAACGGCCAGCGTGTTAGTGATGACGTCTTTATGCCCGGCTGGACCGACTACAAACAGCGTATCTACTACACAGCTTATGACGTCACCGACCTGCTCAAAGAAGGACCTAATGCTATCGGCGCGATTCTTGGCGACGGTTGGTTCCGAGGCAATATCAGCTGTATCGGCCAGAACAAATACGGCAACAAACTTCGCCTCAAGGCTCAGCTGCATATTGATTACCAAAACGGCCAAAGCGAAATCCTCGCGACTGATCCGAGCTGGAAGGCCTCTTACGGGCCGATCCTCGAGTCCGACATGCAGGCGGGTGAAGTCTACGATGCTCGACTTGAAATGCCCGGTTGGAGCCAAGCTGGTTTTGACCAAAGCAGCTGGTCACCCATCGTCACAGGCTCCTCACTCAAGTCCCTTCTCCAAGCCTACCCCGGTGTCCCTGTGCGCGCGGTCAAAGAGTTGCCAGCAGTCAAAGTTACCGAGCCAACACCCGGAACCTACGTCTTTGATCTCGGCCAGAATTTCTCAGGCTGGGCACGCTTGAAGGTCAACGGCCAAGCTGGAGATGAGGTCACCATGATCTTTGCTGAGATGCTTAAGGACGATGGCAGCGCCTACACCATCAACCTGCGCTCCGCTCGTGCGGTTGACACCTACACCCTCAAAGGTGGCGGCGAAGAAGTCTGGGAGCCCCGCTTTACCTTCCATGGTTTCCGCTATGTTCAAGTCAGTGGCCTCAAAGAAAAGCCGACCGCTGACACCATCACTGGTATCGCGCTTTACTCCGACTCTCCAGAGTCCAGCTCCTTTGAATGTTCGAACCCGATGGTGAATAAAATCCAGGAGAACATCGTCTGGGGACAGCGCTCGAACTACCTCGAAGTTCCCACCGACTGCCCACAGCGCGATGAACGCCTCGGCTGGACCGGCGACACCCAGGTTTTTATCCGCACGGGTTGTTATAATCAGGATGTCTCCGAGTTCTTCACCAAGTGGATGGTCGACCTCATGGACACCCAAAATAGGAAAGGCCTCTTTGGCAACCAGGCCCCCGTCTTTCACGGTCACGGGGCGGCCGCGTGGGCCTGTGCCGGCATCATCTGCCCGTGGACCATTTACAAAGTCTACGGCGACACCCGCATGATTGAAACTCACTATGACGCCATGGTCCGCTATATGGATGCCTGCGGCAAAGACGGACTCGGAGGCAGAAAAGTGCACACCTGGGGTGACTGGCTCGCTCCTGGCGGCCGTCCGCCGACAGCATTCATCTCGGCCGCTTACCATGCTTACACCACCAGCCTGATGGCGGAGATGGCGGTTGCACTCGGCAAGATAGACGATGCCACCAAATACAACAAGCAGTTCCAAGACATCCGTGCCCACTTCCAGAAGACCTTTGTCAAACCGGATGGCAAGATTGAGAGTGAGCTCCAGACCGCCTACTGCATGGCGCTTTCCTTTGACCTGCTCACCGCGGCCCAGCGCAAACAAGCTGAGGCACACCTCATCGAGCGCATCAAAGCCGATAACTACCACCTCACCTCTGGATTCCTCGGCATTCCGATCCTGCTACCCACTCTCACCGACATGGGGCGCAGTGATATTGCCTACCGCATGATTCAGAACACCACCTACCCGTCGTGGGGCTACTCCATTGAGCAGGGTGCCACCACCATCTGGGAACGCTGGAACAGCTACAGCAAGGACAAGGGCTTTGGTGACGTGAAGATGAACTCCTTCAACCACTACTCGCTCGGAGCATGTGGTGAGTGGATGTTCCGCAGCATGCTCGGTATCGAAACCGATGGCGCCGGCTTCAAAAAGATCACCATGAAACCCGAGCTTGGCGAGGGCATCACCTGGGCCAAGGGGCATTACGACTCCATCCAAGGACGCATTGGCAGTGACTGGAAAATCGAAAACAAAACCTTCCACTGGAACATCACCGTGCCGGCGAACACAACAGCAACCGTGTATGTTCCCGCCAAGGATGCGGCTGCGGTCACAGAATCTGGCAAAGCCGCAGCTGAAGCGGAAGGAGTCAAGTTTCTCCGCATGGAAAACGATCGGGCAGTTTATCAGGTTGCCGCTGGCAGCTACGGCTTCGTCTCGCCATCTCTCCCATAGAGAATGATAGAGGGTGTGACAGAGGGCGTGGCACAGCGAGGCAGGCGACTTTTTACCGTTTCTTTTTCTGAAAGACACAGATAATCATAGCTGTTAATATCTTGCCTCTGCAGATGACCAAAACGACACTCATATTCGCCTTCCTTGCCGTCGCTCATTTCATTGGGCCGCTAGCTGAAGCCCAAGTTGCTCAAGCCGCTGACAAGCCACTCAACGTGCTCGTGCTCTACGCCGATGATTGGCGCCACGATACCCTTGGAGCTGCGGGTAATGCCATCGTCAAGACCCCGCGGCTTGATGCCTTGGCAGAGCAGGGGATGCGCTTCACTCAGAACTGTGTCACCACCTCCATCTGTGGTGTTAGTCGTGCCTGCCTCTACACCGGTCAGTGGATGTCACGCAACGGCTGCCAAGGTTTCAATATGTTCACCACCCCATGGGAGCAGACCTACCCGGGTCGGCTTCGTGACCATGGTTACCACGTCGGTCATATCGGCAAATGGCATAACGGCAAGTTCCCCAGGCAGAACTACGACTTCGGCCGCAGCTACTCCGGCAAGCATTGGTTTGAGGGCAAAGACGGTAAAAAAATCCACGTCACCCAGCGCAATGAAAATGACGCTCTCGAATTTCTGCAAACCCGCCCCGCGGACAAACCCTTCTGCCTCACCCTCGCCTTCTTTGCCACTCATGCTGAGGACCGCCACCCAGATCAATTCCTGCCGCAGCCTCAGAGCATGAAGCTCTATCAAGACGTCACCATCCCCGTGGCGGCGAACGCGACTAAGGAATCATGGCGACGACTACCCTCATTCTTTGACGAGAAAAACGAAGGCCGCAACCGCTGGCACTGGCGCTTTGACACCCCGGAGAAATACCAGCGAATGATGAAGAACTACTACCGACTTGCCACCGAGGTGGACAGCACCTGCGGCAAGGTTCTCGATGAATTAAAAAAACAAGGTGTGCTCGACAACACTCTCGTCATCTTCACCACCGACAACGGCTACTACCACGCCGAGCACGGCCTGGCTGACAAGTGGTATCCGCACCAGGAAAGCATCCGTGTGCCTCTCATCATCCGCGACCCACGCATGCCAGAGAAAAAACACGGCAGCACCAACAACGACTTCACCCTTAGTGTCGACCTCGCCCCCACCATCCTCTCTGCTGCCGGCCTCGCTACCCTCGAAGCCATGCAAGGACGTGACATCGCACCTCTTTATCTGGCTGATGAAAAACCCGAGTGGCGTAAGGAGTTCTTCTACGAGCACCCCTGCATCAGAGATAAAAACTTCATCCCTGAGTCCGAGGCCCTGGTGCGCAAGGACTGGAAATACATCTACTGGCCTCAGCACAAGGTCGAACAACTCTTCGACCTCAAGGCCGACCCGCGCGAGGAAAACGACCTCGTCCAAGTCACCTCACACACGGCTAAGCACACCGCGATCCTGAAAGAAATGCGCCAGCGTTTTCAGCAGCTTAAGGCTGAGGCAAAGTAACACCTTGGATGAGAAGCACCTTGTGCGGTGGGGGCATCCAGAGCAAATAATGGCCGCCGTGGAGATGGTGTTACGGCGGCGTGAGCACCTTTGCATTGATCAAAATGTGTAAATTTTAAGTCATTGAGTGTATGGACTTTAGTGGCGATGGCGGGTTATGGTTTCCTTTCTTGCGAAACATTTCAAAGAAAAAACCCGCAACAAACACAACCCACAACAAACCCATGAAAACAAAAACATTCATCACTGCTGCGGTATTAGCGACAGCCATGCATGCTTCCGCAGCAACCATCTCCACTATCTCTGTGAATTTTCAAGGCGGATTAAACGCCGCGGCACCGACGGGTACCGCTGTCACCAGCACGGCAGGTTATGTGCCGGCAGACAATTGGAATAACGCTACTGGCACTACGGGTGCTGTGTCCAATCTTATTGATAGCACTGGAACTACTACCAGTACGGATGTCACTTGGACCACCAATAACCTGTGGGAACTTGCGAATGGCGACGGCAACGGGGGCGATCAGGATATGATGAGCGGTTACCTGGACAATTTTGATGTCAATGGGCCGCATGCAATCACGATCTCAGGCCTTCAGCCCAACAAAGGCTATGATGTTTACGTTTACTTCAACCGTGGGGCAGCCACCTACAGTGGTTTGTCTGCAACGGACGGAATCAGTAACAATACCTACTATGGCTTTGATAACGGCTCTTCTTACGCAACCAACGGATACTTGCTCAGCAGTGATGACAACATTGGCGATGGTTGGACAACAGCCAACGTGTTCCTGTTTGAGGATTACACGGGATCCACGCTCACCATTACCGATCCCGCCAATCCCGGTGCACCGGGAACTTGGAAAAGTTACGTGCAAGGTATCCAGATTGTGATGACTGTGCCTGAGCCATCCTCAACAGCCCTGCTTGGCCTTGGCGGAGTCGCTCTCATGCTGCGCCGTAGCCGCAAGTAAAGGCAGCAAAATATTTCCCCTGTAAAAGCATCCCCTGCCTTGGGGGATGCTTTTTTTTGAGCTCATCCGGCCAGTCCAGTCGCCACTTTCTCGGAGAATTCAGCGGGGATGGTTGTTCTCTTAAGCGCACGAATCTTGACGATTATGATGGCTTAGTGTTTTCGTATGATGAAGTTCATATGGCGCTGACCCCTCAAGTGTTCAACTTGAACTGGTTTCTTCACTCACATCCGCTGGGACTACCCCTTTGCTACCGCTTCTTCCATGTGGATTTTGAATATGTGTTGGTGTGTCTAAGCTATGGGTGCAATTCAGAAAATAGGATTACATAAGATGTTACTTACCCCCTTAGACAAGGCGCGACTAAATCTAATAACAGACAACCAGTATGAAAAACCCACTGAAAATAATAACAAAGAAACAGATTGCCGCACTTGCAGTCATACCGCTTGTAGCACTATCAATGAATGCTCAAGCAGTCGTATTGATCGATTTCTCTGATGCCACTGCTGCCGGAGCAGGTGCTGATGGCAATGGAAATTACTGGACCTCAGTTGGTGATGCTGGACTACAAGGCAACGCTGCTGACCTGAGCGTAGCGAACTTAATCGATTCCACCAACTCAGCCACAACGATAGACTTAGATATCAATTTCTCCAATACTAGCGCTAACGGATGGGGTGGAAACGGCATCGATGGCCCTCCCGGATCAAATCCTTTCGACCAAACATTCGCAGTAACCGATGGTATTTACTCAAATACCAGCGGTGGTCTAGTTACACTAACTTTTAGCGATCTAGATGTTAATACTAAATACAACCTATCACTCATCGGCGGAAGAGCTTCAGCTGGTACGGATGGAGTGATTGGTATCACCACTGGCACAGTTACAGACGGAACACTCACGAGCAATACACTCAGAAATAATGGAACTCAGCTCGATCTAAGTATCTTCTCTGACAGCTCGGGTGAGATCGCGTTTACATTTGTTGATACTAATTTTACCAATATTAATTCAACGACGTTGAATGCTATGAGCATAGCCTTACCAGAGCCATCCTCAACAGCCCTACTCGGCCTTGGCGGAGTCGCTCTCATGCTTCGCCGTCGCCGCAAGTAAAGGCAGCAAAATATTTTCCCTGTAAAAGCATCCCCTGCCTTGGGGGATGCTTTTTTTTGAGCTCATCCGGCCAGTCCAGTCGCCACTTTCTCGG
>ERZ767285.26-NODE-26-length-70575-cov-4.000440_pt1 | contig 70575 bp, 77 predicted proteins | sample MGYA00374953_ERZ767285 | MGnify/ENA primary metagenome ERZ767285 (study PRJEB28947, sample SAMN06267186) | marine metagenome | isolation source: Columbia River Estuary | place: USA:Columbia River Estuary, USA | collected 2013-07-23 ...
CACTTGCATATTCAGACATAGTGTAGTCCCATACGTTTGGCACGATGGCATCGTAACGTAGCACCTTTTCTTCGGGTGCTGGATTTTCAAAATAATGATGATCTTCCATTACTTACCGGTTAAACTACTGATGTCAACTTTCTTAAAACTAAATGATGCCCATGGGCGAGTAGATACATCTGACACGATCCAACGCTGTGCAGGGTGCTTATCGTTCTGCCGATTGGCAATCATTTGTGCCTTTGAAACTGCATGCTTATCATCGCGTGATTCAATGTCAATTTGAAAGGTTACAGTATATCTCATAGGTTGTCTCTTACAGCGTTCTTTAGTAACATTTGGGAGGTGGGTGCAATACCGAAGTAAGTCCAATCGCGGCCTTCGCGAGCATTGTACCGTTCGCGACAATAGTCCATGATAGTTTCATCAAAGTGGAGTTGCTTGCCGGTGATGTCGGTTACTGGGTGCCAGATGGTTTCCCATCCTTCGTTGAAGAAAGTTACCCAGGCCATTTCTTGATTTAAGTCTAGTACCATATTTTTATTAGAAGTTATAATCATAGTGTTTACGTGGAGCATCAGCGATTTTGCGCCAATCATAACGTCCAAGGGTCATTCGCATTTCAACAACTTCACCAACTTCTTCAAACTCCCACTCTTGGGCACTGTTGTTGGTACAATGTGCTGAAAAACCACCTGGAATGAATTCCATCTCAGTCTTATTCTTGGTAGCTTCGATCGGTTGTACATAAAGAATTGTCTTCGATTTGATACCAACGATTTTTCCAACTGGATTAACGTCAGAGTAAAGATACTCGTTGATGTACTTACCAATCATGTCTTCTGTTGCGGTGAAAGTAGTTCTTGCCATGTTTTTTGTCTATTAGTTATCTGATTACTTAGTAAATATAACAAAAAAACCCGAGACTAAAAAATCTCGGGTTAAAAAAATTGAAAAAAGTTTCAAATTAGCTGGCTTTGGCCACTTTGTCAGCTGGTTGAGCGATGAAATCCTCAACGTTAAGCTCTTGATTGGTTGTAAGACCCCATTGTAGAACAAACCAGCTCATCTCGTTTTCAGCTCCCTTCTTGGTCATGCTAAGCTCTTTACGCAAGAACTCAACACCCCATTGAATGAATTCTTTTTCGGCTTCAGGCGTAGTCTTGTAACGAAGGTACCACATCGGGTCACTAATTACGTCTTCATACGTTTTACCGAAAGGAAGAAGCTGACGATCAACAAGCTGTTTGAAGACTCGAGTTTGTTTGTCTCTTCGATTCATGTTAGTTTTGAATTAATTCAGTTTGAAAGAGCACATCTTGATCTTGAAAATAAATGAACGTATCAAGTGCCATTGATACCATTAGGGTTCCAGGCGAGTGCTCTTCAAAATATTCAATTTTAATACCTGAACCCATATACGAACTGTCTGCCAATAGACCGTTGAAAACCAACAAGTCTTTTTGTGAAATGTAGATATAGACTTTCATTAGTTATATATTTCGTCGTGGCAGCTTGAACACAATTGTCCAGCACCCTCAACATAATGATAACGAAAATCGATGTGAGTTGACTCCTCGTATTGAGTTTCAACGCTACAGCTTACACATTTTTCTTTTGCCATTTTGAATTGAATTAAGATTCGTGACCCGTACGAGATTCGAACTCGTGATCTTCTCCGTGAAAGGGAGATGTCCTAAACCGCTAGACGAACGGGCCGTTTAGTATTTATACAGTCAAATCTAAAATTGTTTCACCACTTACCAAGTGGACAAGAAGAATTTACAGATAGAGCTTTAGCTCTTAGGTGACAACCACATCCTCGAACAATCTTACCTGTTTCCGCATGAGTTCCTGTTTTGGTTGGATCGCAAATTACACCGTTACGAATCTTGCAATCATGACAAATTGAAAGACGCTGCTCTGTTCTTTCTTTCAGGGCAGGTGCTAGGTTATCGTAATCTTGGAAGAGCAATCTTCCCCAACCTTCAATGATTTCTTTGATCTTACTCATATTAAAAAGAAATGGACGGTTGAACCGAAGCTCAACCGTCTAATTTCGCCACATTAGCTCCACTTTGTTTTGCCTGAGAACAAAGAAACTCATGGTGGAGGTAGAGGGATTCGAACCCACGACCCTCTGCGTGCAAGGCAGATGCTCTAGCCAACTGAGCTATACCCCCATGAAAAATAGTAATAATGGGATTCCTGACTACCCATACACCTTGGATCTACCCCTTTTCACCCATGGTCCAACAGAGTAGCTAGTTCTGTTGTAATGACCAGCTGGATTGCATACCAGCACCCGTTGCAAAGATCAGATAGCGTATCTTGGCGGGACCTCATTGACTACCAGGTTGCGCATTCTACCCTGTAGTTTGAGTGGTTTTATCTCATAGATCTGTGTGATCCAACATTCCTGCTTTTCAGCAGTTCAGCCAGTACCTTAAGGACTCTTAACCCCTTGTTCGGTCACATTACTATTTTGAGCGAAAGACCGGGTTCGAACCGGCGACCCTGACCTTGGCAAGGTCATGCTCTACCAACTGAGCTACTTTCGCATTCTTGGGGCTTCTCCTCTTTAGCGCGCTTTCAGCATCAAGGACCCTACCTAAGCGATCCGTCGACCGTGCTCTTAGGGTTTTACGTTTACCTCCCCATTTGGAGCCTCTTGTCGGACTCGAACCAACGACCTACTGATTACAAATCAGTGGCTCTACCAACTGAGCTAAAGAGGCATTTTGACTTAACCACCTCCCTATCTGCAGATGCATGAGACTGCCGAGCTAATTGCATATACAGTCTAGTTAAGTCATGGAAACGGTTCTGTTAAAGTGCTAGCCCCGTCCCCACGGCTAGACTCAGTACGATTACTTTGCTGCGTCTGAAGCACCTGGACCCTGTACCATGCCACCTTCTTCAGCTTCAACGTGACCTGGGCCAACGATGTCATCTTCGATAGGAGTAGCAACCACTGTAGTGTCAACAGTTGTTTCTTCAACTTGAGCAGCTTCTTCAGTACAAGCTACTGCAGCAAATGCTAGAGCAGCAAATAAAAGAACCTTTTTCATATCTTTGTTAATTTTAAGGTTAAAGGGAACTCTATTAAGTTCCTTTGCGGAGGCGGTAGGATTCGAACCTACGGACCTGTTACAGTCAACAGTTTTCAAGACTGCCGCGATCGACCACTCTGCCACGCCTCCTTTTGTTATTATCAATATTTCAAAGAACACAAATTATACATTGAATGTATTATTTGTTTCAGTTTTTGTTGAAATTTCTTTCAACTTTTGTTGCTCTAAGAGCGTACACGTCTGGGTTGTGAACCCGACAGGATTCGAACCTGTGACCGTCTCATTAGAAGTGAGATGCTCTATCCAGCTGAGCTACGGGTCCAAATCATTTTAGATTTAGTTTGTGCGGATGAAAGGAATCGAACCTTCACTTCGTAAGAAACCAGATCCTAAGTCTGGCGCGTCTACCAATTTCGCCACATCCGCATTGGAAGCCGAAACTTCCGTTGTGTAATCAAAAAAAACAAAGAACTAAACTTACTTTATTTATACTCTCAAGCTTGAGTTTGTTTCGTTTGAGATTTATATATTTTCAACTTTTTTTACCTCATTGATTTTTTCAAAACGGTAATTGTCTTTAATATAAAGATTCAACGCTTGACCTTGTGACTTTGCATTAACAAAGGCAACATAGTCCATTACAGATACTTCGTAATAAATATAACTTGCATGGCTAAAATGTACAGTCAATGTTTTATGCTCATAGTTATAAGAGCTTGATTGTACTGTTGAACTATCGTAAGTATTATTTTGAACTTTAATCATAGTAATTTCTTTTAACAGTTATTATACATTGCCTTTTAGAAATGTTTCTAAAGTTACAATAAAAATAAAAATATTTTAAGGATTAAACAAAAGGGAGTAAACTAGCGTATAAGTTATGGTTTTATGCCTGAGGGTAAAATATAACTTTAAATATTCTGGTTTGTAACATAAACTGGAAGTGTTCCAGAGAGCGCTCTTTCAAGTCTCTTAATAGCTTCGGCCAATTCTGCATTATTTGCTACTGGTGCTGCCGCTGTTGTATTTTCAGCGTTAGCTGTAGACCTACCAAGGCCAAGTGCATTACCAGCCCTTTCAATAATTCCAGGATTATTATTTCCACCAATGTTCTGTGCAAACTCATCAAGCTTTTCAACAAGCATTTCAATTGCCTCAACCATAGATTCACCCATTTGCTCGATTGCAGTTTCACCACCATTTTTAGAAAGGTATGCAAGGCCTTCGTAAAGTTTTCTAACCTCTGTAACCTTTTTAAGGTCTAGATCATTGATTGATTCTTTCCAATCTTCAAAAGAATCTGCAATATCTTCGTTGGCGTCAGCCATTCTTTGATATGCCATTGAGATTAAAAAATAATCATTTGGTTTTAATTCAGTAGAGTTTACAAAGAATGAACTCGTTAGGGTTTTAATAAGTAATTGTGTTTTATTACCAACTGCTCTAACTTCTTCTTCTTTGATATCATTAAATGTTTTAACAAATTCTGTCAGCTTAATAAGAGGATCACCCATCTTTTTAACAACATTAATACCTTTTTCATAGTCAGAGCTTGTGAACCAAGTGCTACCCTGTGCGGCCTCTGATTGGCCAACCTCTGAGAATGTCTTAGAAAGAGCAAGAACAATATTTCTTGTATTTACACCAACCATTGCAAGGTCGTCAGTTGTGATAGATCTAAATTCAACAGGATTACCGTTCTTATCCCATTTTGTTGGGAACTTTAACATTGCCATATATTGAACACCTTGTGCAATACCTGAAAGCGCACGACCCATACCTGAAACTGCTTTAATACCCTGGTAAACCGATGAAGTTCCCGAATAATCACCCATAAGAACAGATGAAATAGAAGGACCACCGCCCGGATACTTTGCGCCAATTTCACCAAACGCTGTTGCAAGTACAGTTGTTACTTTTGCAATACCATCTGGAAGTGTTTCATAATTAATGTCAAGTGCTTGAAACTTTTCAATGCCTTTGGCAATTGATAATAGGGCAATACCAGACATAATTAGGGCTGGTGCGCCAGCATACATACCTGCAATTGCAAGCGGTGGAAGCATGAATGAACGTGCAATAGATAGTAGTGCCCATTCCATGTTTGACATTGGACGACCACCTTTCATAATTGTAATACCAAGCACCTCAACAGGTTCTGTAGCATTACCTGAATCTGCAAAAATACCACCCGGTGCAAACATCTTAGGGCTTAAAGCATTTTGCATTGCCGAAATACCAAAAGATATTAAGAGCAGCGCCAAACCAGACATTATCATTGCACCAGCACCTGGAATAATAAACGCTGCTGCGGCACCCGCACCTGCCATTACAAGACCAAGACCGGTTACAGTTGCACCGATTTGAGCAATAGATTCCCAACCATCTGCATCTGGTTTGATTGCAGCGGTGAATACCAACATTGAAAGTGAAATTGCAAGAATTGGAAGTGTTGCAAATAACATTGCCATGGCACCTTGCCTAATAAGACCGCCAAATATACCAGCTATACCAAATACAAGTGCAGTACCAAGTACTAGTGACCCGACCATTGCCAGTGTTGTAAATGGAGCGCCGGCATAACTTAAAATAATTTCAGCTAATACAAAACCAGCGGCTAAAGAGACAATAGCCAAACCTGCAATAGCAAGTCCAGTAGCAACCTCTTTGATTTCTTTTGTGATTCCCATTTTACCAAGCATCCAGAACATACCACCAACAATGGTAATCATAAGCACCGAAAGCATTAAACCTGGAATACCTATAATAAGAAGTGGAAGTGCTAAAGCGAGTGTACCTGCAAAAATAAGAATGGCCATACCCATATCTTTGATAGCATCAATACCACCGGTAATGACATCCATCTTCTGCTTTGCATCTTTTGCGTCACCCATGGCATTTAGGGCTTCCACAATGAGCTTCATGCCCTGACCAATACCAGTAACACCTTTTGCTACTGCCGCGGCGTCACGGCCTTTAATTTTAACTTTATTGCCAACCTCTTTCTTTTCAGAAATGATTTTAAGATAATCACGTATCTGTATAAAAACGCCAAACAGGTCTCCACCTGGGGAAACCTGTAAGGACGTTAATTCTACAGCATTTGCAATTCGCTCTTGCTGACTATTTGTTAATTTCTCAAAAGGAGACTTAAAGAATTGCACTTAAAATTAAGCTATTATTTCTCTTATATATCAAAGTCTAGGTACCTTAATATTTGGCATCTTCATTGCACCCATATTAGGCATCTTTGGCATATTAGATTTCATAGAAGACATTTGGTCATTCATTGTTGCCTCTTCTTTCTCATTGCCCCTCTGTTGTTCCTTCAACATTGTTGAAAGTTCTTTTAGATGATAATGGTACTCGTAATACGGCATTGCTTCAATTTCAGACGGTTGCATCTTCATATGATGCATAAAGTAAAACTTCGTCTTAAAGAAGTTCTCCAGCGAGATCTGAAATAATGAAAAGACTTTTGATTCCACCTGGAAAGTTTAGCGGTACAAGGACCTCCTCGCCTTGCCTATCAACTACTAAATCAGGTTTAACACCAATTTTCATTTTCTCAGCTAGTCTGTAAATAACCATATACTTTCTTTCACTCCAACCCTGGAACTCGATTTCATTTTCAAAGATCTTCTTTGAATTGAAACCTCTCCAATCTTGTGTGATATATGGTAGGATTTGAATAAATGACTGGTCCCAAGATTTGCGCTCTCTTTGACGAGATTGCATAAACTTAGTAACCTCTTCCATAACACCAACTGTTGGTGGTGTCATAATAACTTCACCAGCTGATTTAGTTTGAATTACATATGCTCTTTTTTCAGCATCGTAGTATTGTTCAATTTCTTCTGGTACATTTTCAGTTGTAAAATACTTTGTACTTAGTTCAACATCAAATGGTGTACCATCCTTATCTTCACCTTTAAGCATTAGCTTGTTTTCAGGTTCTGGGAATGTTAGGTCTCTAATAGATAGGATTACATAAATTCTGTCTTCTTCACAGATATCTTTGTAAGTCAACATCTTTGTACCTGATTTGAACTTTGTACAAGATTTAATAATAAGATTAAGCTTCTCTTCGATATCGACAAGGTTTGTCTCATCCATTGTTGAGAATTGTCTAATCTCAGCTACTCTTGCTGAACGAATTTGAAGCTTTGCATCTGTTGGATAAAACTTACCTTCAGAAGGTAGGTCTTCTAGATTAATATCCATCCATCCTAAGTGTGCATCAGCATCTAAAGTATCATTCTGCCATCTAGCCATTGACGCTTTACCAAGACCATTTTTCTTAACCTCGTTAATCATCTCTTGGTCTTTGCTTTCTACCATGTCTTGGTAGGGATCCCTCGTGTTGTTTTGATCTTCCATAAATTATTTGTTTTTGAGCTGCTTTAGTTTATCTTTACTGAAGACTTTTTCTTCATCTCCTCTAGATTCTATCTCAGTTCTGATTAATTCTCTAATAAAAGCGGACATTGAAATAGGTCTAATACCTCTTTCGATTGCATCATTTAATATAATCCTATTGAGGACCGCAACCTCGTCTTCGGATAATAGTACTTGCAATTTGTTAGTTAGTTTTGAACTCATATTATAATGGTATTATAATAACTTTTTTAGGGTTAAAAAGAGAGCAGGTTTTACCCTGCTCTCCAAAATTAAATTAATAATCAATTAAGCTAGTTCTTCTTTCCATGAATCACATCTGAATTGAACTTCCATTTCCTGTGGTTCAGCTGCTGAATAATCACCAGCTTCTAGGAATGGCAAGCCAGACATTAGGAAACAATCTTCTAGAGTAACCGTTCTAAAGATATCACCCTTTCTGTTGAATTGAGTAACGATGATTGTACCAACGTAATCCTTTTTAAGGCCCATTTCACCAGTGTTAGGGTTGTAGATTAGTTTATACCAATCCTTTAGTGTTTTGTAAACATAAGCTTCGTTAGCTTCGTTTAGGTTAAGTGTAAAACCAACTGTTAGGTCGATAGACGTTGTATCTGGCTGACCAGCGAATGAACGTGTTACAAACTTAAACTTCTGCTCAGTCGTGCCGATAGCTTTGTTGATATCCATACCAGAAATTGACTTAACATGCTGAAGTAGCATGCCAGCATTTGCAACACCGGCTGGAGGAAGGATAGTTACTTCGAATAGATTCTGTTGAACTGGTTCAAAGTTTCTACCTTTCTTGCTTGTTTGATCTTGTGAATAATGTGGAAGTGGCATATCTTCTATAATCTTTTTTTATATATCTGATTAATTGAAGTTACCTGTCGCAATTTCACCAGTGTTTAGAACTGTAGTTCTTTGAACAACAATTTCTAGACCTTTAACCGGCTCAACAAAAGTATCTAGGATACCGATGTTTGCGTCAATGACCTCATTTGTATTATTTGTTGTATCCATTACGTTTTTGTAATCGTACACACCGTAATCCGCCTTAACTGATTCCATGAATGAATCTGCAAGTGTCTTGATTTCAAGTCTTGTTTGTGGTGTGTTGAATTCAAATACGTAATCCTTTAGGATTGCTGCTAGACCGTCCTGGATGTAAATCAACACCTCTCTTACGTGAGCTGAAGAAAGAGCTGATTGAACTGACTGCTGTGCAGTCTTGTTACCTAGGATAGTTAGACCCGCACCTCTTTGGAAAACGATTGGGTTGATACCGAATGGCTCAAGTACGTCTCTATCTGCCTTATCAAACGCGTATTCAGCGCCAACAATACCAGAACCTGAGATAACGCCTCTTCTTGGACCGGCAACGATTGCCCATGGTGCAGAATCAGTGTACTTATCAATAAAGTTATTAGATACGTAAGCTGCAGATGGAACCACTAGGTCCTTGTTATTTTCTCTAGCGATAAGTGCAGTGTAGTAGAATGCGTAGTTAGCACCATCATTGATACCTGGTAAAGCATAAAGAGATGTTGGATTCTTATCTAGGTTACCACCAGTTGCAATGTAGTTGATATCAAACGCGCCGCCTGCATTAGTGAATGAAGGGTTAGTTGACTTCTTGAATTCAAAAATTGCTGGAGCATTTAGAATCGCAGATGCATTCTGTCTTTCTTTTGCAAGTGCAGATAACTGAACCTTGTTTAGAAGACCACCGTCATAAGATGCGAATGTATCAACAATATATCTGAAAGTAATATTGTCTTTATCAACTAGTGCGTTTGCTAGACCAGAACCAAGTGTTACTGCATCTAGGCAATCAGTAATTGTTTGTGCACCAACTGCAGCACCATTTAGTACAAATGTTTTATAGTGAGAAACTGCTTTTTCAAATGACTTGTAACCTTTAAAGTCTGAAGTTGCCGCAGCTTCACCAGATGTGTATACTCTGTATGTAATATCACCCGTAACACCATCAACAGTTTTAGCAATTCTTAGAACCTTAACCAATCTATTTGGTTCAGCTGCTAGGATGTAATCACCAGCAACTAGGTCTAGGTCATGAGCACCAGCTGTAGATACAAAATCTACAAATGCACCTGACTGCCAAGTGTACGTTAGGTTTGAATCAAGTGCATAAGATCTTGCACCAGCACCGATAGCATATGACAGAAGATCATAAGAAAGTCCAGCACTGTATGAGTGACCAACTAGATCAAGCTTAGTGCCTGTTTCATCTAGGATTGCATCTTCTTGAACCGCGCAGAAAAGACCAGTTCTTCTTGCTTCAGAATTAATGATAGTTTCAATGTAAAGGTTATTACCTTCTTTATCAGTGAAGTTTGGTAGGATCGAACCTGTGTATTTTGCAAGTAGAGAAACTTGTCTTAGGTTTGCAAACTCATCAAGCTTTGTTTTATCTAAACCAGCTGTTGTGAAGTATTCACCGTAAATAGGATCCGTATCCATTGCAGCTGCCTCAAATGAACCCTTGAATACAAATACGTCAACCATAAAGTCTGACATGTAATCAAATGCATTTAGGTGTGCAGGTACATTACCTTCACCATACCAGTCTCTTGCTAGAATATCAAAACCTTTTGTGTCTTGAGCAGCTCTAACAATAACAGTGATATCATCTTGCTTGATATTGATAAATCTTAGTGCATTTTTTTCAAATGTACCAACGACTGCATTCAATTCAGCATCTGATGGTGTCCAGAATTTTTCAGTGTTGAAAAAGCTTGAATAGCTGTTTTTACCTTCTTTTGTTACAAGCGTTGCATCAGTTGCATTAGTAATTAGACCCTTATAGTTGATGTAATCACCAGACTCTGGTGTAACAATAACCGTTGGATTTAATGGATCATAAACCGGTGGTACGTATGCGTCAAAAGAAGACAGGTTAAGTGCTAGAATAGGACCTCTTGTTAGAGCTGCAAGCGCAGATCTGTGGAAGAACATACCTTTCTTTTCAAGGTTCTTGTCGATTGAACCGAAAACCTCGATAAACTGTTCAGTAGTGCTAATAAGAACTGGAGAATTGTAAGGACCCTTCTTAGAGTGACCTACAACCAGTCTGATAGTTTCAGCTGGAATATTTGAAGTCTGAGACTTGTCAAATTCTAGTCTGTAAACACCCGAACTTTTAAATTGTAATAGTTGTGGACTTAGTGCCATGATGTATAACTATATTTTTTATTTTATGTATATATCTCCGTTTTAATCTAATTGTTATGATAATAGATCATAAATATCATACTGTAGGTCTCCATCGCCATCAAAATCTTTATATAAAATAGATTCCATTTTATCATGTAGACTTTCATCAATAATATCTAACGCTTCTTCCACAAAGTCGGCATAATCAGTAGTACCGATAAATTCACAGATAGTTACACACGTCATAATAGTATCATCATTACCGTGCTGTCCACCGTAAGAACCATTTGGTAAAGTACCAAACATTGACGCTTCGTCAACTGTTGTCTTTTCATCAAAATAGACGCGGTTAGCTTCTGCTAGCTTTTTTAGGTTTTGACACATCACCGGTTTGTTATCTGATTTAATACGAATACCCGGCTTCAAAACCCTGGCGTCATGGCGGTGTTTGAACCTAACAATCATTTCTTCATCAAAGTCATTTCGTCTTGGAAAAAGAGAAGTCAAATATTTAATAAGAATTGTACCGTATGTATTGAATTCTATAACCAGCTTTGTGTTCTCCGGATTGAAAATATCTACTGAAAGTGTATAGAGAACTTTTGCAAAGTCTTCAATAACATGTTCATTAGACCTAAATACGCCAATTTGTTTTAACATGAAAAAGTCATACATGGCACCCGGATTTTGTAAGATTTCCATATGCTTTTCTTTCATAGGTATTAATTCAAACATGTTGATAACAGAATAGTCACCACCATTACCCTCCGCAATATCAATTGAGAACGTGAAGAATCTTCCATCTTCTCTTGCATATGCTGGATCAAAATCTGGATGCCATTGAAGAAAACCCTTCATATCCATATGAATATTTTCAAATTCATCTAGGTCGTGGTATACATAATTCTTAATGCCTTTACGTAGCATCTTCATTGTGCCTGGGCTAAATAGTAGGTTTGAAGATGAAACAAATTCATTACCATACTGTCTATTAAATGCCTCTTCTGAACCTAGGTTATTAAGTTCTCGTTTGTACCAATTATCATCACGGTCTGGGTGTTGCCACCAATCAATACGTGTTGGTTTATATGCATTTTCACCGCGGTCAGCTGCCGAATAAATTTCATAGAATTTATTAAAGCCGTTCGGTGTTGATGTGATATTAATACGAGATACCTTCGAAGCCGAAAGCGTTGGATAAACGTTTTCATAAAACGTATCCACAATTGAAGGATGCACGTGAGCAAACTCATCCAAATACAGGTTGTGGATTGTAAAACCAATACCCGATTTTGCAGTTGTTGATTGACCAACAATACGGCAACCATTGTCACACTTAACGTTCATAACGTCATACTTGATAATACCGGGCTTCATATAGAACGGTAGGTTTTCAAGTACAACTTTTGCTTTGTCAATAATCTCTTTAGTTGTATCTGATTTATTGGCAAGTAGTAGGGTTGTCTTATCAAAGTTGAATGTCAGGTACCAAGCATTAAAAATAGACGCCGTGACGGTTTTACCCATCTGTCTAGATGCAAGTACAACATTGAATCGATTGTCCTGGAAATCTTTAAGTAACTGCTTTTGGTAATCTCTAAGTTTAACTTGTTGAATACCCTCATCTGTCATTACAACAGCATATCGCTCAGCAAAGTATACAATATCGTTTGCACATTTTGCTAGTTCTGCAATTTCTTCATCCGTATATTCAAATACAATATTACCCTTACGAAGGTACTGCTTACTTTCGTAAAATGGTAAAGCAATCTTGGGGCGATAGCCCTGGTCCATTGCTAAAACTAAGTCATTGACTTTATTAGTGGACCATACAAGTTTCGATGCTTCTGTATCTGAATCCTCTTTTGGAATCCAAACATTATCTCCAGTATAATCGCTCATATATTAGTTATTCTTATGGGATTAAAGTCTAACGCATCTGTATCTGCATATATTGAATTATAATCATTGGAATCAATAAAATCCTTTAATGTACCTTTGCTAAAATCTAAAATATCTTTTTTATATAAGATCCAATGATGTGTCATAATTTTACCTATGTCATTTTCATCATGTGCCATGTCTATGATTTCAATTTCACCGAAAACTGACTTAAATCCTTTTAATTTGTTTGATTTAATTATATTTGAAACTTCTGATATAATACCCTGGCAATCTCCTAACGATTGATTATCTAGGAAATCTTCCCAACTATCATAATCATTTGCTGATAGAATTTCATCAATTATAAATTGAATATCTTTATCTAATTTATATTCCTCAAATAGTTTTACACGTCCCATATTAATCTTCTGTGTTTTCTTCTATGTCAATATCTGTAATGTCGTCAGATTCACCTTTAGGAATCCAAACATTATCTCCAGTATAATCGCTCATAGATCGTTTTCTTCAGCTTCGACGTCTTCGATATTATTATCAATACCCGCTCTAATTTTTGACATTAGGTCGCGTGTACCTCTTTGCACATTACCGCCAGTGTTATTACCACCAGAAGCTTCATCTGTAATGCGCTTGTTTGTTTTTTCTCTATAGATTTCAGCATCTCTAGCAATACGCTTTACCGATTCCTCGGTTGCCATCAAGTACATTGTCTGTGATTTGATGATATCAAGCATTGATTTTTGCAGAGTAGCTAGTACTTCAAACATACGTGGTGCTAATTCACCATCTTCAATTGTTTGCAAGAGTGTTGTCAGCGCTCGCTCACCGGCTTGAAGTTGGTAGACCAATGAACTCATTGTCATCTCGTCCATCTTCTTTTTTGCCTTAACGTATTCGTCCTGTTCAATAATATCTGCATCCAAATAAAATTTCATCAAACTTGTGATGGTCTTTTTAGCTTGAATGTCGGCATTGCCTTTAATTGTTTTATAATCAAAAGGTGCATAATGTTCACCTTTAACTGGTAACTGTGGATCAACCTCTACAATACCGCTAAGTGATTCACCATCACCAATTAGACTGTCTAGTTCATCTCTAATTTGGTCAGCCGCAGAACGGATACCATTGTTCTTATCACTCATAAATATAATCTGTTATTATGATACTATATATATCTAGTATATTACTGCTATAAAATTTGATGCCAAAAAGATTTATCTTGCGTTATGGTATCTCTGGTAAGAAAGAGAAGGAATAGCATTGTCCACAATGGTTGCCAAGTGTGCATCTCTAACCAGTGATTGATTAAGTATATTGTGGTGTTGTTCCTGTTCAATCGTCTTTTTCCAAAGTCTCAAGTTTGTTAATTTTACTAGACCGCCTTTTAGTTTGTAAGGTCTATCTAGGTCCCAAATAACTGCTTGGTCAATTGGCTTGACTTCACTAAATTCTAGTTGCAAATTATTATTTGCATCTTGTGGTCTGTTTCTGTTATTTGATTCATCTAAATAATAGATATATGCACTAAGTTCACGGAATGTATTCGACATATTGATAACAAGCCCGTACCACTCATGTGAACCCAAAATCATATTATGTGTAAATGTATAGATTTGACCGTTTAGGGTTACCTCTAATACCTGTGATGAAATTCTTACATTGATACCTTCGCCAAACTGGTCGCCGTTTAAAATCTGGTACTTTGTTGTATCCATTGTATCAAATACTGGTGAGAACCAAGTTGTAAATGCTAAGTTGTCGTTGATTGACTGTGTTGATTTTTGTATATAGTCAACAGCATCAATATCTGTTTCTACAGATGAAAGGTCATAATAGTTTTTAGAAACAAGTGTCCATCTATTTTTCAAATCATAATCTACAATTCTAAGAGCTGCAGCCGATCTTTGACGTACGCCATCGTCCCATTGGTGTGGCGTTGATTTAAGTTGTTGTGGATCGGTTGCCTTTACATATTCTTGTTGAATCTCTTCGCCGAAGATTTCTTCAACGCCCATTACAAGATTTTCAAGTTCTGCTTCAATTTCTTGTGGTTTAGCAACCGCTGATCTGTTTTGGTATTTAGACAGCATTACTCTCCAATAAGTATGTTGTATATTAAATTCGTCGGCAAGTGCCACAGATTTAACCTCATACATTTTATTGTTGATTGGGAAATAAAGATAGTCCTTTACTCTTGGTCTATTGCCAAGACCAAATGTTTTTTCAAACTGATAATCTGTGATATGAATTTCAAAGTCCTCAAAGCCCATGCCAAATACATCGTACTGCATTGCTTCAGTTGGAAATTCATTATCAGGTACAGATACTTTTAGGTCACCCGCTGCAACAACATTGAACAGCGAATATTCCATAAAGATAACATCCTTAGTTCTTTCGTCTGGCACTGTTCTGTAGTACCTAACACCGTGACCAAAAATGTCGCTTGTAATTTCAACAAGTTGGTTATAAAGATTGTTATTTCTTGTTAGCTGATAAGGTTTGAAAATATTGTCAGATGTTTCACATTCAACTTTAATATTAGCACAACCGCTATAATTCAATGGATCAGCACAATCAATACAGTATTGTGGGCAAGCTTCGATGATACCGTCTTGGTCCTCAACCGTGAATGTAACATCAATTAAAACAATTGAAGCATCTAAACCAAGTCTATCTACTTCAGCTCTAATATCAAGATACAAATCAACAGTGCCGTCCCATGTTAAATAAAACAGATCACCTGGTGTTAAATTTTTATTTAGGGGAGCAAATTCAGAAAACTCTTCACCATTATTAGAATACCTGTACTTGTAAACAAAGTTATTGTTTTCGTTTACAGGAAGCATAAACTTAGCTTTTTGTGCCGTGAATGGAGCTGGGGATGCCAGCTCAATGTGGATGGGCGAGATTTGAGTGGCAACTTCTAAGATTGTATTGCCAACAATAATAGTATCACCGGCTGACAAATTAAAATTTGTGCCGAAACCTGAGACCGTTGTAGAACCCTCATATAGATTAATCGTACCAACTGTAAACATGTTGTCAATACCTGCAAGAATGCTGTAATCAACTACACGAACAATGTTCTTATAAGGTTCTAAAAGTCTTGCGATAATAACATCGCCAATCTCTGTTGCTCTTTGTCCTGTGACCATATTATTATTTATATCGCATTATTTTCAGGCGCATTACTACCACCAATACCAGGTAGTTTAGGTTTATTACCCTTTGCAACGGCAACTGAATCTTGTGGTTTATAAACTTCGCCTGCAATCCAGGAAGCAACAAAACCAGTGAGTGAAACAAAATAAACTGCAAGGTCACTTAGATTTGCTTTATACCAAATAGCAAATGCCCCAACAATTGACCAAAGTACAACAATAACATAAATCATGATTTCTCGTCTTGAACTAGGACCGGGTTTCATTAAACCTGTTTTTTCACTAGGTCTGCGAGATTCACCCCAAATATAAGTGGCTACATAAGCTGTAAGCGCGCCAAAGTACATTCCAAGCTGACTAAAATTAACACCTTTGACAGCACCAAGAATACCCATCGCAATCCATAAGAAGACCGTGATGTATACTAATTCTTCACGCTTACCAAAATTCTTAACAAGATCACGTAGCTTTGCAATAAGCTTTTTCATAAAGAAAGTTATACTTTCTTTTATATATCTACCAATCTGTGACCAATAAAATCTCTGGGTTGTCAGTTTCAAGCTTATATGAAAGCACATCCATTAAAACTGCAAGAATGTCAACTTGTTCGTCCGTAATATCCATTGTATTAAGTGCCCTTTCAAAAAGTCTAAGTAAGTCACCAGCTGAACCTCGACTGTATTGCTTGTCTTTAATAATATTAAGTTCTTTAAGAACTGGATTGATAGCTTTAATCTGATCAAAGCTTAATATTTGATTTAGGCGAAGAGTTGCTCTTAAGATTTTGAATGAATATTTAATCTGCTTATCATCGTCAATTTGTACCATTCTAGAAAAATAACGAGACTTTGAAAATGTAAGCTTGATATATTTTAATCTATCAAAATCTGTTAAAATCTTATTTAAGAAGTAAATTGAATTAGCATCTCGATGAATAAGTTCTAAAGCAATTGCCCTAATCTTCATCAATTCGCGCTTAAAATTCAAATCAAGTAATAAACGCAATTGATATGGTGTAACTAGAATTGAATCTTCGTTTACATTTGAATAGTCAAGTTGATTCAAACACTTTGTCCAAATTAAATTATCGTAGTAATTAAATTTATAGAGGGTGATATCAATGACATCACACATTGACGCAGTATTAAATGAATCCATATTAATATACCTGAATACTTTTTTCAATTGATTGGAGTTCTGCGTTTAATGCAGGACCCGCAAACTTTTGTAATTCTTTAAATTCACGACCGCCGATTTCGTACTTTCTCATATAAACTTCAACGGCCTTATCTGTAGGTATATATTCATTTTTAGAAGTAGGGGCCTGTTTAGCTTTAGCTGTCTTTGTATAAATCCAACCAGGTACACTTGTGAATCTACGGGCTAACAAGCTCCATGCATCAACTACATATGAACCCTCAATACCATTGATATTAAACGCTTGAGCATTCTCCGGATACTTAATCGCAAAGAATCTATTAATCATAAAATGATGGCGCTTTTTATTGTGTTGTTTAATTTGTTTATAAAGCTGTGGCTTTGTAAACATAATCTTTATAAAATCAAAAAGCTTTGTTTCATCAAGCATTAGAATAGGTTATTGAGCTGTTGTGTTTTAGGTTTAACTTCGCGCTTTGGTTCATCAACTAATTTCAAACCGGTAAATGGATCAAGATGATCAGGAACCGATGTGCCGTTTTGATTGGTCCAATTAGTACCTTCCAAGATACGCTCCATTTGAGATATATTATGCATATCCAATTCTACTGCATTTGTTTCAATATCATTATACATTGCATTCATAATTGGCTCAGGAATTGTGCGAATATGCAACAACATCAATTGAATATTTTGCGCAAGCTTGGCTTTGATTTCAGTTTTGCTTGAATTTGCGACAACCCGGTAGATAACATCACTCATCTTTTCAAGACATTCAGGTACAAATAGCTGTTCAACCTCAAAGTGACCAAAGTCTTTTTCATACTGCTTCAAAATCTTAAGAGCTTGATTGTCTGTAATTGAGAATGTACGAACCTTGCCGTTCTTCATGGCTTTATTGTACGTTACAACTGAAGGAATATTATCTGACTTGTCACCAATAAGAATCTTTTGGAAGATAAACTTACGTGAATCAATTTCTTCAACATTTACGCGGTTTGAACGTGTCCACTCTTTAATCTTATCCTTGATTTCATCAGAACTGATATTATCATTATTAAGATTAAATAGCAATTCATCATTTGTTAATGAATCGCCGGTCTTAGTATTAATCAGTTCATTGAAACCGTTGAATGCAATAAGGTTGCGGCGGGTGTTGTAATACCAAAGCGTGTATCCATCAGTGGCTTGTGTATAGTCAACCAATTGAATCAAGTCACGATCGCCAGTCCAGATAATGCAGTTTTTACCTTGGTTATTTAATTCAGTTGCACGGGCAAATAGGATGTCATCTGCTTCGGCACCTGGCGTTTGCTGGATGATTACACCATTCTTGGCCAAAAGTGCACGAAATTCATCGTAAATGCTATACACGGCGTCCCAGTTAACTGAATCATCAGTTTTACGAGTGCCCTTGTATTCCGCTTCAGGATAAAAGTCTTTGCGCCACGATTTAGAATCAACGGCAATAACCACTTGGTCAACGAATGGTTTCATCTTTCGGATTTCGCTAGCAAAGTCAATGCAAAGCTTTCGCATAAATTGACCCTGATCTTTCTCACTATCGAGTAGACGCTTGTCTTTTCGGCGGGGCATGACATACAGTCGGCTGTACACAAAGTAGTTACCGTCAATCATCAATGTATGTTTTCCTAGTTTCATAGTCTTAGTCTTTGTATGCTACTAATATAGCAAAAATATTTGACATAAAAAAATTACTGCATAACAATTGTTTGAATCTTGTAAACACAAGATAACATTGTAATTACAGGGTCAATCACAAGTGTGCGTTGGGCTTGGTGCTCGGCAACTGTGATAATAATCTGTGGTATAAATCGCGCAGCATTTGATTTCTCAGCTTGGATGTATTCAATAAATTCTTGTCCAAGTGTCTGTAAGACATCATCAACGCGGTTTGAGTATTCAGACACCAATAGCTTGTAATTCTTAGCTGGGTCTTTCTCATTAAAGATCAATTCAAATACATCTTTGTATACTGAATTAAATCTCTTAACATCATCAACCGTAATGTTTGTCGTACCCTGTGCTTTATAACCTTGTAGTTTATTAAGGGTTGTGCGCAAATCAGGGAAGTTACGTCGTACAAATTCAACAAGAGCTGGCTTTTCAATAGTCATGTCTTCGCTGCCAGTAATCTCGTAAACACGCTTGATGTATTTCTTTGTCAGTTCAGCTTCTTCTTCTTTGTCAAAGTCAAAGTTAAGTACTTCGAATCGAGAAAGGATTGGATCAGGCAACTTGTTAATGTAATTACAAGTCGCAATGAATCGGCTATTTGAAGCAAACTGTTCCATTGTAGCACGAAGTGCCTTGAAGAACTGATCTGATACACCGTCAATCTCATCTAGGATAACAACCTTAAACTTGTCGCGATCATCAAGAATTGACATAGTAGAACAAAAGTCTGTGATACGGGTTCTAATGACATCAACTGACGTATCTGTTGACGCATTGATATACAAGTAGGGTAGGTCCCATTGATTGACTAGAGCTTTGGCGGTTGATGTCTTACCAGTACCAGGTGAACCCGCAAACAACATATTCTGCTGGACGCCGTTTTGAAATTTCTTCATAACGCGGTCTGGCAAGATTAAACTATCTAGTTTTTTCGGGCGGTACTTTTCAGTAAACAGTTGGTTAATTGAGCTCATTTGTGTATTATTTAACAATCATTATATGAAAAACTAGACAATAGTTTCAAGAATAAATATAGTATATGGCTCAACCAAAAAAGTATCCACACATTATTTACAAGACTGGAGTTCGCGGAAAGCACGGCATTTCTTTTGAATCTCTTTCAAGAAGCCACAAACGATTTCTTCTAGAGCACCAGAATCTTAGAAAGATTGCACATGATCCTCAGGTTATGAGTGCCATCTTTGGTATTCACAGAACAGATACAAAAAGTATCAAGCACAAATTGTTTTGGGACTGGAGAACTAAGAAGCTTCGTAAAATTGAACCGCTCAAACAGTCATACGATATGGTGCCGTGGAAGTGTGCCCTATCTGGTAGACCAATCCTAAGTTCAATGAGCAACTTTGAACCAAAGAACTTTGTCCACCCAGATTATTGGGACACCCTCGGTAAAAACGTGGATATGGCCATTGTAGAATCTTCTGTTAAGTTTCGTATAAAATGTCAAAAGCTCCTCCTGAATCAACAGAAAGAGCTTTTGAAAATATTTAAGGATAATGCTAATCCTAGAAACTTATAGAAGTCTTCTAAATGCATCCATCACGTCACCCTTAAGCACGTATCTAGATTCATTAAGAGTTTTATCAGACTCTGCTTTCTTGATTAAAGATTCATACCTTAATCTTAGAGTAGAACCTTCAGCAAGTTGCCAATCTAATTTAGTTGCAATTTCTTGAGCTAGTTCATTAAGACCCGCGGCGTTTGCTCTGATAACAAGTGAATTATTATCATCGTCATCGTCATCGTCATCTTTTTTCTTTGGAGTTGGCTCTGGAGTTGGTTCTGGAGTTGGCTCTGGAGTTGGCTCTGGATTTGGCTCATCTTCGACTTTACCGTTAGCTAGCTTTTCTTCTTCCTTAGCAATTTTTGCTTTTAGATCTTCAGCTTTCTTATCGTGATCTGTTGGATCTGTCGTGTCGTTGTCATCAAATGCCGCTTTCTCACCTCTAGTAATAGCAAGTTGTAACTCAAGCTTCATTTTTTCAATCTTGCCTGGGACTGTAGATGCATCAACTGCCTTGATTTGTGCTTGAAGATCTTCAATTTTTGCATCATACTTTGCAGTTGGATCCTCTTCTGTTTCAGCGTTTTGCTCAGCATCGTCTCTCATTTGAGCAATTGCTTGAGTTTCTTCAGCGTGTTTAGCTTTAATATCGCCTAATCTTGTTTTCATATCAGCCGCTCTTTTAGGATCAACATTACCAATTTGTGATTTGATAACTTCCATTTGGCCTTCCATCTTAGTTTTGTTGATAATCTTAATAGCTGGGCCGCCAATTTCTTTTGCTTTATCATCAACCATCATCTGGATTTGCTTAATATTATCGTCAAGCGCTTTCTTTTTATCCATGACATAAGCTTTCTTGTCTCTCATCTCAGCACCCTGCATTTGAGCAGCTGCAGTTGACATGTCTGTAGACTTTAGCTTCATTACATTAATTTTCTTTTGCTTCTTGGCTAGCATTTTACCTTTAACCCAAGCAATTAGACCACCTTCTTCATTTAGCTCTTCTTCTGTAATTTGCATATTGTCAAAATCATTCATTGCTTCTAATTCTTCAGCAACTTGTGTAGAAAGAGTTTCTAGAGATGTGATAATACTATCAATATCTGTAATCATTGATGTTCTTGAAGCATCTACTGCTGTATTTTCAGTAGCTACTGTTGTTTTAGCAGACACGAACGCATCAAATGATTGGATAGATTCGTTTAATTTAATTTTCATAATGTTTTATTAAATTTATTTTATATCTTATTCTATATATCTGATGAAAAATAGTATTATAATAAAAAAGGGGCCCTTCGAAAAGGACCCCTTATATTAAGGACTTATAATCTAATTAAGATTAAAGTACTAGGTTAGTTACTTCGAACTTCTGGTAGTTAAGTTCTGGGTGGTGACCAGCTTCAACTAGAGCGAATCTAGACTTAACTGCAATCTTTGGAGCCATTGTGCCCTCAGCGATTGTCTGAACTGATTCAGCCATTAGGTATGGCATGAATACTAGACCAGAACCGTTACCGTCACCTTTTCTACCAACTAGAACCTCGCCGTCAACAGCTTGGTTTGGATCAGTGTAGATATTGATACCTGCAACAGAACCAAGTGGGTAAATTGCACCTGCAACCTGTGAGAAAGTGTTAGCCATTGGGTTTGGAACGAAACCAGCAATACCTTGTAGAGCTGAAGCTGTCTTCCAATCAACAACTGCGAAGTTACCAGCACCTCTTCTGCCCTTGTTAGCGATAACGTTAGCAGCAGCTAGGATGTTAGTTAGGATTCTTCTGTGTGCTTCTGATCTTGTCTCACCGCCGTAAACTGCAGCTGGAGCTAGATCAAGAGTTAAGATATCAGAACCTGCGATAGATCTCATTTTAGAAAGGATCATCGTGTTGATAGCTTGTGTTAGTTCGTTAGTTAGAACTGACTCAACTTGAGCAACAGCGTCAACACCAAATTGCTTAAGGTCTTGAACTTGCTCTCTTGTCACAGCAGCAGCAACTTGGAAAGTTTCTGCAGCAACTGACTTAGAGTATAGAGATAGACCCATGATGTTTTCTGGAGTTGTCTCACCAGCTTGTCTAGAGAATGGGTTACCATTGTTATCACCTGCGAAAGCAGCAACGTGATCTTCTAGAGCTTTAACTAGTTCTAGTGTAGTACCAACTGGGAAGTGGTCCGCAGCGATATCACCAGCACCTTCTAGAGTTACTTTGTAGATTGCAACACCATCTAGTCTTGAATCACCTACCTTAGGGTCAGCATTTAGATCAGTTGGAGCAGCTGATGCTTTAACGAATAGTACGTTTAGCGTAGCTTGTGATCTTGCAGCACCACCGTCATATACGAAATCTAGGTAAGAAAGTAGACCCATTGGACCAGCCATAGGAACTACAGGAACTAGATCAAGTGCGATAGTTTGTGCAGCAACTTGCATTGCAAGTGGAAGAAGAGTTGGAGCTTTGTCACCTGAACCGTTAGCAGTTGATACTGATGAACCGTTGCCCATAACTGGTAGAGCAGCGTGGCCCATACCTGCAAGCATCATTGGAGTAACTGAAGTTAGAGATGCCTCTTCGTATAGCTTGTGGTTGTGGCAGTATTCTGACATCCAAGCTAGTTTGTTTGCGTCGTTGATACCAGTAGCAGACTCGATGATAGGAGCCCATGTTGCTCTGATTTCAGCTTCATTGATTAAATTTGCCATTTTAATTATTTTATTTTTTTAGGCGTTGTTTAATTCGACTTGCTCGGACGTTTTGCTTCTTTCGTCCTTTTGTCGATTTTATTATATATCATTATACCTTTAGAATATTTTCTAAAAAAATGATTTTTTTGTTTTTTTGATTATTTTTTGAATCTCTTAGCAATTTCTTCTGCCATACCAGTTACATCATAACCGATATTTGATTTCTTTGGCTCTTCAACCTGCTTTGATTCTGTAATCATTTCAACCTTTTCCATAACTGGAGCAACCTCTCTTAGATCTCTCGTCTGCCAGAAGTTTGCAACCTGGTATGGTGTTGATAGTTTAACCATCTTAGCTTGCGCTGTTAGTTGGTTTTTCTTAGCTTCAGATAGAGTGTTCCAGATTTCTTTGTATTCAGATGGAGCTGCTTCTACAAAGTAAGGTGCTGTTTGACCAGCAACTTCAACTAGAGCGCCTTCCATTAGAATATTGATTTGAGATTCTGTTAGGTAACCTCTACCTTCAACTGCTGTAAGAACTTTTGTCTTATCTTCAGTTGATAGCTCGTTGTATTTGTTTTGAGTTGCCTCTGATACAATCTTAAAGAAGTGTGGATCGTTAGTCTTCTTTTCAGTAGCTTTGTTGATTAGAACAGAAAGCTTCTCAGAGATTTCTCTCTTGTATGCTTCCATTGCATCTTCTTCTTTAGCTTCTTCCTCAGGAGTTTCTTCAGCTTCTTCTTCAGCTTCTTCCTCAGGAGTTTCTGATGCCTCGTGCTCTTCAGACTCTTCTTCAGTGATTACATCATTTTCAGATGGCATTTCCTTGTCACCGTCTTCAACTTTTTCATCGCCAGTAACATCTTTCATATCGTCAGCATCCATGTCAGTTGCCTCGATACCTGCATCTTCACCTTCAACAGAACCTTCAGCTGAGTTATCACCAGCTTCAACTTTCTCGTCTTCGATTTCTTCAACATCCTTTGCGCCTTCTGCTGATTCTTCAGTCATTGCATCTTCTTCAGATGGCATTTCTTGATCAGCATCTTCAACCTTCTCTTCGCCAGTAACATCTTTCATGTCTTCAGCGTCCATATCAGTTGCTTCAACACCTGCGTCTTCACCTTCTACTGAACCTTCAGCAGAATTGTCGCCAGCTGCAACTTCTTCGTCTTCAATCTCTTCCATGTTCTTAGCACCTTCAGCAGATTCTTCTTCCATGATTAGATTTGAATTAATTGTTTCAGCGATGTAATCAGCGTATTGTGAAATTGATTCAACGTTTTCTTTTAAGTAGTTTAGGTACTTAGTTACGTTTTCGTAATCTGCAGCACCTTCGTTCATTGCTTCAGCTAGGTAGTTTGCATATTCCTTAACATTTGAAGCTGCCTCAGCAACATGCTCTGTGTAAGAAATTGATTGGTCTACCTTTTCAGCAACATAGTTAGAATAGTCGATTGACTTGTCTAGGTTTTCTGCGATGTACTCAGTGTATTGAATACCTTTATCAGCTCTCTCAGCAACGTGTTCTACGTAACTTGTCAGAGCATTTAGTTTCTCTTCAATGTTATCAGTAGAAGTACCTGCTAGAGATTCTTTAAGCGCCTTGATTTCTTCAGCTAAGTACGCAGAATACTTATTGAAATCTTCAACCGCTACAAATCTAGCTTGATTTTCCATGATTTTATTTTCGTTATTTTGATTTGAGATTTTTTCAGTTTCTGTAACTAGCGAATCTGGCGTAATTTCAAAGATTTGAATATTATCGTCCGCCGCAAAGCCATAAGATTCATTAACCCTGTTTAGTTCTGCATTTGCAAAACCTGGATCAGCAACAAGATCATAAGTGAAAAGTTGTTTAATTTTAACTTGACCACTTTCGCTAACCTCACCGGCAGCTCTTGATGAAATCTGTAAAGGAACACCTGCATCAACAAGCGCTTTCGCTTGCTTACCAGCATCAGTGTCTAGAAGTCTAATTTTGCCTCTAACTTGCTTTGCCTCTTTATCGTAGTAAAGTTCCTCAATGACGTGAGAAACATTCTTTAAAGAAATATCGAATTTAGCCGGGTGATCTAGTTCACCAAGTAGCTTCGATGATTTGATTTTTTCTTGAAGAGCTTCAATCTGTGGAACGTATTCGTCTTCAGTGTAGATACGATTGTTTTTATTCTTCTTATCGATTTCACCGAAAATACCTTCTAAGATATATGCGCCATCGTTAGACTTAGAGCTTAACGTTGCCGAAGATCTCTCTAGAATTAGTAGATTATTGTTATGATTCATGAATCTAATAGTATGTTTGTTTATATATCAGCTTTAAAAAACAAGAAATTTAATTTTTTATTGATTTAATTTCTTAGATTCCAGCTAGTGGATCGTCACCTTCACCACCTTCAGCTTCTTTTTCTTCTTCTTTTTCTTTTTCTTTAATCTCAGCATTATAGTCATTATAATAAGAAATGACTTTAGAGATATCTTCAGTTGAAAAAGCAAGCTCACCATACTTTTCACGAATCTTATCTTCAACTTGTTTGTCGTTGTCAGAAGAAATAACAATACCTAGGATTTCTTCAGAAGAAATTTCAGTACCGTTATGTGTAATCATATCGTCAATTACAACCTCAGATTCAGGACCTGCATTAATCGCTTCTTCTGCGACAAATTGTTCAAATGTTTTGATAAATGATCTCATATTAATTTATATTTTGTTTTTACATGCCCATTCCCATTGGATCAGCTGGTTCTTCACCGGCCTTTGCCTCTTCTTCTCTAGCTTTATAAGCATCATTTGCCGCCTTATCGTCTGGAGAAAGCTTTAGATACTTATCAACTAAGAAGTTCATATCAAAGAAGTATTCTTCTTCCATGGTTACTGGGTCAGTAATCATTAGGTTATCGCGCATTTGACCAATAAAGTCTAATCTACGCTCCATGATTTCCATGTGCTTCAATTCAGCAAACATGTTCTCTTCATTAAATCTTAGGGCGATTTGTGTTCTGAACTGCGGATCATTTGCAAATTCAGGATATTTTAGACACATCTGTAAGTACATTGGCTTAACAAGAATTTCTTGGAAAGCAGAACGTAGTCTTCTTACAAACTTAGAGAATTTAATTTCGTCTCTGATCATACCATCAGCGGCTAGGTTGAAATCACCACCACCGTCTTCATACATAAATCTATTGTATGGGATTTTAGAAACGTGCTTTAGTTTATCTGAGAAGTACTTTAGTGCTTCAACATCAGATAGGTCTGGACCGTCACCGCCAAGTGTTTCAATTTCTGGCGTCTCACCGTCCTTAGAAGGTAACCAGTATTCTCTAGAGAACTGAAGCATTGGCTTACCGTCTGTCATTAGAGAACCAGATTCCCAATCAAAATCAACTACCTCTTTGTAGTTGTGCATTAATTGTGCAAGAGATTGTTTTGCTCTTGTCTTAGACTTACCACCCATTGGGATGACAAACTTCATACGGAATGAAGCATTAGTCACTGCCCAAATAACACGTGTATGTTCCATGATTCTAAGCAAGTTAAACGCTCTAATAAGACGCTCAACATAAGAAACCCTTGAAACCGTTGTGATTGATGAATAAGAAATATAAAGAATCTGTGAATCGTATAGGACCCTTTCTTTAATTGGCTGGTCCTTAAACTGAATCCAAACCTTTTTACCGTCTTCTTTATTAAAGCCCGGCATTAGTGTGATAGGATCTATTTCCTTAAAACCAATAATCTCATCCTGATTTTCATTGTAAATAATTTCAAATGATAGATAACCATCAATAAGAAACTTACGGAAAAAGTACCAAGCTGATTGATCGCCATTAAAACCAAAGTATTGGTAGATTTGGCGGAAAGCTCTTTTAAAATAATTGTCAACCTCATCTGAAACATCTAGACCAATAATGTCTGGATAACAGAAGAAGTTTTTATCATCATATACAATTGTCTCATCACAAAGAATGTCAAGGATATCCTCAATCTCATCATGTAATGCAAACCTTCTAAGTTCGTCTCTCTTAGATGGGTAATCCCTATCAAATAGAGGGATTGACTTTCGCATATTGGTGTCAGTCATTGACAACGCCGCGAATGCACCATAAATATCATCATTGTCAAGACCCATCATATTCATCTGACCATACCCTAGGGCATCCTCAGTTGGACCGATGGCCTGAGACTGACGCAGTACCATGTCGTCGTAGTACATACCAAACGACGATAAGCTCTTAAGAGCGGTACTTAATGTGAATGGCCTCTTACCATAAGAAAGAGGTCCATTTTTATCATTTACAAAACCTGCCATTTAACTGCTTTAAATTTCTTTATATATTCTTACTCTTATAATACTTTTTGTAGAGCGATTCTAACTGTTCTTTAGTAATACCTTGTAGGTCAGCAAAGTCGCACAACACAATGTTTGCCCAGTTTTCATAAGACACCACGGCTTGTTTCTTTTTTATGCCGGGGATATATTGTCTAATTGCAAAACCAAATCCATACTTATCGAGATAACGCTTAGCACCTTCATAAGAAAGTCTTAATTGTCCTTGCGCTTTGGCGTTTTCTGCGGCACGAGTTTCATTGGTTTTAATCTGGCCATTTAATCTTATATGCACATCATCGAGTAATGTTTCTTTTAGCTTCTGTGGAAGCAAGTTAAGATTAATACCAACATCGTTGTTATTATAAGGATCGAGCGCCAATACAACAGGGTTCTTATCCCACCATTGTAAAGTCTCTGTTACCGGATTGTCGTACCTAAATACATATATTTTACCAGGTACAAATCTGCCGCCATCTTTTGCAACAGATTTATCTAAGAAAGTTTTGAGTGCTGTTGAATACCAATCAGTGGCACCTTTAATTGCCTTTGATTTAGAACCAGCTGTTTTTATTTTATCAGCAATGTCTTTCTTAATTTGACCCATTACTTCAGAGATTTTTCTGTCATTACGGCGAATTTCCAACCACGTTCATTAGCAAACTGTTGTGCCGCAATATATTTATCCCTATTAATTACATACTGTTCTGCAAGGAACTTATAGTTCTTAAGCGCTTTTTGACTATTAGTTGTCGGTGGCTTTGGTTTTTTAATTTGGGCCTCTGGTTTGATTTCAATAATCATGTGCCCAATTGAACCATCGTTCTTAAGTATCTTTATATAAAAGTCTGGGAAGTAATTACGTTGCTTATTATGGAGCTTTGACCAGTATGGTATCTGTATAGGTTCGCTGGACCACATGATTACATTTTCATTTCGGTCGCACCACATCATAAACTTACGTTCCCATGATGACCTGTAAATAATTGGCTGTGGACCAACGTATTTTGCTAAATTAGTTGGCGTAAAATAACCCTGTACAAATCCGGATTTTTGGGTTGGCTTTATTCTTTTAATTGACATTAGATTGAAAACAATCCACCGTCTTCGCCACTGTTAGCTCCAGCTCTATCGATGGACATTGTGTCTTTGTATTTTACTGGATGTAGTTTGTTCCATCCTTTAGCATAACCACGCTTGGCGATTTCTGTAAAGTATGCAAATGCATTTGGATAATCTGGATTAAAGTTCTTCCAGTATTTCAAAAGATCTAGCAATGCAAATTGAAGGCAATCCTCGCGGTCTTCGTCATAGACATAAGACATTTTACGGATAGCACGCTCAGCAAGAAGCATAAGCATCTTTTCGGCAGTTGGCGTTAATTTACCCTGCTCTTTAGATTTAACAATCTCATTGTATAAATCTTTATTGTTTAAATAATTTTTAGGTTTAGCCACCTGTGATATATTGTTTTTTAACGTAGTGTATCAAATAATACTTATTATACAATAAAAAGGTCGCATTGTTTATAATGCGACCTTTTCATATTAAAAATATTTGAGCAGTATTAAATGCCTTCGCCCTGTTCGAGCTCTAGTTTTGATTTTGGAACCCTTAGAAGATCTTCATCTTCAGAGTTTAGAAAACAAACTACAAGGTCATCATTTCCTGCTTGAGAATAACCCAACGCGTCGATTGCCAATTCAGTACCTTCAGGCATACCTTCCCATTCAAATGATAGGTAACCTGGTACATAGCCGTCAGAACGCGATGTATCTTCTTCTTTGATCATAAACTGCTCAAATGCTTTAATGTGAACAAATTTTCTAGTTTTAAACATAGATTCTTCCTTTATAGAAGTGTGTGATTCTTTAATACCGTGCTTGTTTAGCCACTTAGTCCAATTTTTATCAGACCAGTTCATTCTATCCTTTGCACCCAAATCCCAATAAGCATTAAAAACTTCAATTGAAAGATCTTGATCCCAACCAAATTCGTCATTCATATAATCGGCGAATTGAGTTTCGTCCATGTATTCCATTGAATTAACTAGGACGTCAATGATGATTTTAATATTTTTACCTTCGAGAATCATTATAGAGAAGCTTTTAATTCTTTAATATCGTTTGTGAACTTTTCAATCTCACCCTCAATTAGAGCGTCAGCTGATTTAATTTCTGTAATAGCTCTATCAGCATCAGCTAATAGATTTCTTTGATCCTTTAGGAATGAAATCATTTCTTCAATCTTTTCAATCTTAGAAAGTGTTGATAGTCTAGCTACTGCATCACCTTCTAGAAGGTCTGCAACAAAAGTAGAGATATCAGTATTTGTCTTTTCATTAACGTAATCAACAAGCTCGTTTGCATTTTTAGCTTGGAAGAAGTTATACAACTTAGCTGTTTCATTTATTCTTGAAACAAATAGATTGTCACCCATTCTCATAACGTTAATTAAGTTGTTGTTTTCTTTAATCGTTTTAACAAAATCAAGATCAACAAACTTATCAATATTTTTTGCAGCATTTACAAATGCTTCTGCAACTGGCTTCTCGTCGTATCTAATAACACCCGCTGCCATAATATAGTTTACAAAACCTTCATCAAGAACTTGAGCATTGCCCATATAAAATGCATTTTCAGAAATGCTGTAATACATTTTATAGATACCCTTATACCATGTAATAGCATCGCTCGAAAAGCTAAAGTTTTCAACTGCCCATGCAAGTGGCATTAGTTCATTTGAAATTGTTTCGTTTTCAACAATTGTATTTTCTGTAGTATTGGCTGTAAATGATTTGCCGCTTAGGTAGAATTCTACAGAAGATTCGTCAATAATTCTAATTGGTGAAAGATTCATAATTTATATCTTTTGTTTTTTTATATATCTTACTCTACAATGCGTTTTGGATTATCATCAGATGTTCTGTCAAAATCCTTTGGATCCGTAGATGTTGGTTGTGTATGAATTTGGAACATTCTATTACCAGCATGCATCTCTGTGTCCCATTCAAACGAAGGAACGAATGAATTAATCTCAAGTGAGAACGTAACTTTATACCCCTCTTTTGAATCAAATGAAAATTCCATTGGGCGCTCTGTTGTATAATCTTCAGGCATTGCATAATATGAAGGCAATCTATATGAACCTTCATTCAAGTCACCAACTTCAACGTTGTATTGATTTGATTTATAAAGACGCTTAATAATGCGCTCAGTAATTTTGAAATTATCTAATTGCGATGATGTGATAATTTCAACATCAACATTAATATTAATTGGAATCATTTCAAATTCAGCAGTATAACCCTGCATTGAACCGTTATCATCCATTTTTGTATATGCACCTCTAATACGTTTATTGACTAGTTTACCAGAATCAACAGACATGCCAGTAAAATTAACAACGCCACGTGGAACCCTATCATAATTACCATCAGCTTTTACTGAATCCGGTTCACATCTCAAACCATCCTTAGTTAAGAACAAGAAGTTATCCTTTAAGAAATCTTCATCTCCAGCAATAGCATAATAGAATGGCACATCAACCTCAACCCTACCCGGTTGTTGAACAACGGTACCGTCTGGTTGGATTTCAGTTCCACCATTACCAAGTTGGCGGTAGAAATAAACTTTGTTATTTAAGTCGGCTAAAAGACCGATAATAATCTGTCTAACGACACTATCGTCTTTGTTCCATTTTACGTTATAAGTTGCCATAGATATTATATATCCTTATTCTATGGTCTCAATCTCAAACTTAGAAAAGCCGTTATCACGATAGATTTGAATCTTTTTATCAAATATTTCGTGGGGTAAAACAGAGTGGTTAATGACAAAGGTATTAATTTTGTTTTCTTTAATAACCTGGTTTAGGATTTTAAGAATGTTGTATACACCGTCTGAATCAACTGATGACAAAAGCTCATCCAAGAATAATAGGTTCAACTGTGGGAAGCGAAGCTTAAGAATCTTAATGATTGCAATGATGATAATAAAATCTGCGGCTTTGCGTTCTCCAGTTGATAATGTCATTGGATTGATCTCTTCACCCAAGTGGTTAATGATGCAATTAAATTTATCATCAAAACGGATATGGAATGGCAAGTGCATTGTGTTAATCATTGCTGCAATATTTGCATTCAATCCTGGAAGGATTGTTTTAACCGCCATGTTCTTAACGCCATCTTCACCAAGAATCGCCTCAATTGTTTCAAGGAAGTAGTAGTCATTTGAAATCTTTGACTTCTCTACTGTTTTTGTATCTTCTTGTTCCTTGAATTGATTAATAATAGTTTCAAGATGCTTGAATTGCTCTGCATTACCAGATGCGCTTTGAATCTTAACCAGTTCATTTTTGAGAACCTGCATGTTTGTTTTAAGTGAAGATACCTTATCGCGAATCGCACCCTCTTTTTCTTTTGCAGATTGGATTGATGACTTGATAGATGCAACATCATCTTCGATTGCCGTCATTTTACCAGGGATTGCTTGAGCTGATTCCATGTATTCCTGCTTTTTGTGCTGGTGAAATTCAGTGTCGAGTGGTGTTTCACATGTTGGGCATGCATTTTTCTCGTATAGCGCAAGTTTCTTTTTAAGTGTTTGCAATTCATATTGCAAATTAGAATAAGAAACATTCTTTGTAGACAACTGGTCTTCAAATGTACCAAGCTTTTCTTTAATAGACGATTGGGCTTCTTCTAGCTTAATACGCGTATCATTAAACTTTGTAAGTTTATCCTTTAATCGCTGAATTTCATCTTTGTTCTTTTCTTCACTTTCTGCTTGCAAAACATTTAATTGCATCTTTACGCGAAGAATCGATTCATTGATTTGTGTAAGTTCTGATTCAAAAGAATCTAGGTCGGTCTTAAGTGTCTTGCGTTCTTCTTTAACCAAACGCTGCATATCATTTAAGACAGAGAACCCAAACATCTTATCAATGATTTGCTTCTTATCAGCTGGTGTCATTGTTAAGAATGATTTGAAATCATTAATTGATAGGATAATAATATTCTTAAATACATGGTATGGGATACCATATACTTCATCTTCGAGATAATCCTGAACTGACCTCTTACCGGCTTTGTCATATTCAACACCGTTAATAGTTACATTGAATTTACTCGGTGCCAATCCACGTTCAACTACAACATCCATTGTACCACAACGCACGTGGACCTTAACCCACAATTCCTTATTGATTCTATTAGGAAGGTCGCTCAGCTTAACGCCCTCAACCTTACCATATAGACCAAATACAATAGCATTGGCAATGGTTGTCTTACCATATCCATTCTTACCCAATGTCAAATAAAGTTCTGCTGAATCTTCTGAAAATTCAAGCTTCTGCTTTTTGTTGCCGTAAGATGCGATATTTTTAAATTCTACTGATATAATTTTCATTATTCGGTATCGTAGTTGTTAATACTCTTTTCGTATATCTTTTTTAGTTCGCTTTTTATATTTTGTTTCATATCAGTATCGACTGACATTCCCTCAACATACGAATCAAAAAGATGCAGGATATTATAGCTTTTAAATTCACCCTCGATTTCTCCCATATCATGTAGGTCTTTATCGATAATATCCTGCTCTTGATAGATATTTGGTTCAATTTTACGGGCTACTCTCTGTACTCTATTGATTAAGGCACTTAAGGACGCGTTTGTGGCTATTTTACTCGGAATGAATAGGTCTACGAAGTTATTCTCAATCTCTCGCTTAAAGTCGCCCAATGGCGTATTATAAAGCATTGCCAGATTATACTTAACAAACTTAGGTGAAACCGTATTCTTAAAGAATGTTTCTTCCATAGTTGTAAGGTCAACCAAATCAAATCCTTTTGTATTGCCTGAATCAGATCGTGTCAATTCATATGGGGTGCCAACCATTCTAAGTTGACCTTTACGCTGACGGTAGTGGATGTGACCAGAGTATACAGCATCGTAGCGGTCAAATGTATTAGCATCTGAACCGTGCATATTTTTAACTTTGGCATTAAGCGCAATACCTCTAACTTCTGAATGGCAGAACACGATGTTTGTTGATGGGAATTCAGAAAGTGTTTCAGCTTCGTGTTGCGGATCACGGCGCCATGGCATCATAAGAATATTCTTATCGTGCCATTGCATTAATTCAGGTTCTTTGTAAATCTGAACATTCGGAATCCATTTGAGTGAGTCGATTGATGTAATCTCATTTGACTTCTTTGCCCAAATATCATGATTGCCACAGATAATGTGGACTGGTAGAATTTCACCCAGGCGCTCAAATAAGTCTACGGCATAACTTAAGACTTTTAGATTGATTGATTGACGATTATCAAAAGCGTCGCCAACCTGAACCAATACATCACCATCTTGGACATGCTCCTTAAGAGTTGGTATGAATTGGTTTTCATAAAAATCTTGTTGTATTTCAAGCCATTCATTTGAGTTCGAGCGAATACCTAAGTGCATATCACCAAGAACCCAGACACGCTTAACCGGCTTGTCCTTTATTTCTTGTGAAATCATTAGAACAATCTATTAATGTTTCTACTTTTTAGTACGCCTGTTTTCTTATCTAATTCCTCAATTAAACTTTCCTTAAATGAATTTGAAAGTGAACTGTAAAATTTGCTTGGATTAATATTAAAATAATCCGATAATTCACTAAAAATATCTATACAACTATATTTGTTAGAAATCTCGCAGTAAATGAATTCATAAACCTCATTGATATCGCTCTTTTTCAACTTTGTTGTATCTGCAAAATCATCTAGTTTATTAAATACATTAAATCTGCTTTTTTCAATCAGTTCATGAATATTCTTTTGAAGTGCAGCTTGTTCAATCTTATCTTCTTCAGGACGATCATCAGAATATTGTGGGCTAACAGTAAATGTTAAATTACCATTTAATTCAAACTCAGTGCTTTCAAAAGAGTTATCAAAAATCTTATCTGTTCTTGTACGTGCCATATTATAAAGCGTGTATATTTGATCCCGTAATATCGTCGGTCTCTGTTAGGCGCATATAATTATAATTAATCTGTAGACGGCATTTCATACCCTTTCCTTCACCGTCACGAATCTTAAGAATCTTTAGCCAGTATTCATGGTTGGCATGCATCAATTCATCCTGAATAATACCAAGCATAACGTCGGCTGTGTGTGATAGACCCGCAGATTCTGCAATGTCTGTTAGTGAAATATCTGAAGCATTGTAACCAGATCGTGTAATCTGAGTTGCCGTAATAATCAACCAGTTGTTACGAACACCCATAGCGCGTAGGTCTTCAGCAATCTGTTTGATTTTCATATATGTGTTTTCTGTGTTTTGATTACGATGGTTTGCAAGGATGTTAATATAGTCAATAACAACAACATCCATTTTAATGCGGCGCTCCTCTTCAATTTGTTGTAAATAAGCTTCAATATCCAGAACTGTTGCCTGTGATGTTGGGAATTGCTTAACAAATAGATTTCCGGGAGGTGTCAAACCATTACCAACAGCTTCAAGCTTACGCTTGATTAGGTCTTTGTTCCTTGCCTTCTCTTGGTATTCATTGATTGGAATTGTCAATAGGTTTGAACCAAGACGCTTTACAAATTTATGTGCTGCCATCTCTGCAGTGATTACCGCAGTATTGTGTCCCATCTTAACTGCAGTTGCAGCATCGTTTGCTAAGAAGATTGATTTACCAATATTCTGCTCACCGGCATATACAACAAGGTTACCACCCTTATCATAACCACCACCAAGTGCGTGGTCAATGAAATTGTAACCTGAACTTACTTTTTCAGTTTCATGCTGATCGTGTGCATCAGCATTAAAGAAGTCAAGACCTAAATCAGTATTAAATGTAAGTGAGTTTCTATCATTAATAAGCATTTTAACCTTACCAATAATTGCCTCAACATTCTCTGGACTAACTTCTGTTGATTTAATAAATTCAACAGTATCAATAAGTGAGATATCAAAAGTTCTCCACTTAATCCATGATTCTGCAGTATTTGTCAACCACTCTTCATCGTATTCATTAAGATTAACGTCAAATATCATGTCGATAATATTTGATTCAATCTTGTTTGCAGACTTTGAGCGTTGTGCTAAAAGTTTAGTCTGTTCTTTAGATGGTGTTTCGTGGTACTTTTCATAAAACTTAAAAGCAAGACGCGATAGAATATCAATTTCGTCGGACGTATAAAAGCCCGTCTTGATTGATTCTAGATATTTTGGTTTCTTAAGTGAAAGTCTAAAGAAAATCTTTTCAAAATCTTGCGTGAATTGCATATTTTATTTTTTAATAATACTTATACCCTTAATTGGTTATAAGTTTCGGATGATACATTTAATTATTCGATTGAAAACGAACCAACCGTTTGTGCGTATGGAATATTAGTCCATAGATTTACAGCAATAGCTTTACGCGTTCCCGAAGTAACCGGTGCTACTTCATGTACAACAGTACCTGCATCAAAAATAATCATTCTGTTTGGAAGTGCTTTAATAACTTCTGGTGCTTTATCTGCACCCTCAGTATAAATTAAAAGCTCACCACCTTCAAATGTTTCATCTACAATTGGATAGTACACAGTTCCTATAACTGGACTTACGATCTCACCTGTCTTATCAAACCAAGCTTCGTCTTTGTCAAAATGTCTAACTAAATGGTTTTTATGACCACTTTCAACCACTGCAGTCTGAATGCCAGTCCAATATTCAACACCCGAGATTTTGTAACCATGATACAATGGTGAATTATATCTCCACATCTGTTCAATAAGTACTTTCTTAGTCGTATCAGCTGGTGAATTCCACCAACCATCCCACCAATAGTATACACCTGGGTCTGCGAAGAACTTCTTGTCTTCTTTAATGCTTCTAATAAGATTCTCATCTTTTAGAAAGTTGTCAATTACTACAATCATTCGAATGGATTTATTATAATTTTATATGATTCTTTACCAGGCGTGGTGTTTGTTTGAAGCACGTAACCCATTTGTGTAAGCTTGCTAATTGATTCGTCAATAATATTTGGATCACTGTCCTTGAACCAATACGTAATACAGTGATGTCTTGTAAATGTGCCTTTATACCTATGTGGATTTCTTACAGATAGGTCAATTGCATAATATAAGATATCGAGTGGATCTGGATAACCATCCAGACCTCGCTCAATACCTAAAATATATTTGATTGGAATGCGATCTTCATTAATCGTTAAAATCATAATCGCTGTCGTCTTCAATTATAGAATCATAATCAACACCCATAGATGTATTGTAATTGAATAGCGGTTTAACTTTCTCTTCAATTTTTTGTAAGATCTCTTTTGTAAATACCTTATCTGTAAAGAATTCATTATTAGGTACCGTTTCATCGAGGTGTTTGCAAATCCAATTACGTGCAGTTTTCTTAGGAATCTTTTCGCCCTTTTCAATAATACCACGTGTAATACCGATGCTTTCCCAGTCAATATAGTTTTCAAGACCAACGTATCGGTTCATACCTTCCGTATAGTGTAGATGGAACTTGATCGGATTTGGTTTTGCAAATCTGTTTTTATTTGGTTTAGCCGTAACAATGATACCTGCTTTATCGCCAGCAGAATCTTTCAACTGTGCCTTATTTAAGAATAAGACAATTGATGCAGCATATTCTGGACCTGTACCGCCACCTGCAACTTGACGTGAAATAAAGTCTTGTGTTTGGTATGTGTGGTTTGTAAATAGGAATGGAATCTTCAAGTCAGCCATTGGCGTCATAATGATACGGAAGATTGACTTCAAGATTTTTGAACGTGTCATATCTGATTTCTCAGAACCTGAACGTGCGTCTTCAATTTCTTTGGCAGTTGCAAGGTTACCCGCAGAATCAAGGATAATCATAATCTTAGGTACTTCACCACCAGCACGCTTTACTTCTTGCATTTTACCCGTGATTGTTGTAATAGAAGTACGGAAGTCTTGTACTGTGTTTACTGGTTGGTAATTAACCTTAGATACATCGATACCAAACTTCATCATCAAGTCTTTATCAACCGCTGCTTCTGAATCATAAAATACAACATTGTATCCCATTCGAATTGCTTCACGGACCGAGTTAAGAATCAAGAAAGTCTTACCAGTACCAGACGGTCCGGCGATTGAACATGAACGGTTGTTTGGCCATCCGCCAAATAGTGAACCTGAAACACATGCATTTAAATGATAATTGCCGGTGTCAATCCACTCGGTAACATCTGAAAATGTTGATTGTTCCATCACTGAACCCAATGGATTGATATTACTCAATTCAGCATTAAGGTCTTCAAATGTAAAAGATTTATTAGATTTCGCCATCTTTTTCTGTTTGTCTATATTGTTCTTTTTTACGCAATTCTTCAAGCTCTCTTAGCAGTTTTGCCGTAGCTTCTTCAAGCGTATTCATGTCATTTTGTAAACGATTAATCTCACCATAGATAAAGTGGTATCGCTCTACATAATACTTTTCTGCCGGGGTTAGATTCTCGTTATTATCCATATCAGTAAGCTGGACTATTTTGTTGAATGTATTCCCAAACCAATTTACGAACTTCATTACCAAATGTCATATCGTTTGGATTTTCTGAATGAAGTTTCAAAAGCTTTTGCATAAGCTCATTTTCTTGTTTATTCATAGCGTTATAAATTTGCATTATTAATTATACGAGTTAATCTTGGCTTTGTTTAAAAAAGCGCGGTGGAGTAAATAAGGTTCCTATCAATGTTGTGTAGACCAACAGCAGTTAACACCCTATTCATTGGATCGATAATACATTTTTCAAATTGTGTCTCATAGTCAACTGGTGGTGCAATCTCATATGGATGATCACCTGGAAGATACGCAAACATATCTGATAAGTTATTTGGATCAATTGAATGATAAATCTTTAGCTTTTCGCCATTGCCAATCATTCTGTATTTTGATTTATACTTCGTGTTATTATTGAGTAAGAAGTTATAATAACCCGCCGCTTTAACGTTTGGTGGACATTTCAATCCAAACTGGAATTCAATGTGGTCGTCAACAATGTATTTCTCAAGGTTGTTTGTACGACGGTTAAATGAAATATCATCCAGCTTAGCTAACTTAAACTCTTTCTTTGCATTCTTCAAAAACTTAACTAGTTTTTCTAATGTTTCAGCAGTTGGACCAGTTGGCTCCGTAAAGATAATCTTGAGTGCCTCGGCCAATTTCTTACGAGCAAATGTTGGGGTTGACGACTGGATAGTGTCAAATCCGATGGTCTTTACTCGGCTTAGAGGTTTGTGTCGCTGTGTCTTTGGAAGCTTATCATCCCATGCAATGTCTTGAATGTATTTCTTTTTAGACATCCAGATACCACCGTATGCAACTGTTTCAAGTTCAAATACAAGGAAGTTATCGGTGTTATTAGAATCTGCATATTTTTGCATTGCTTTTGTAATGTAATCATTCAAACGGGATTCATACAATGCTAAAATAAATGTATCAATAGATGGTGCATTTTCTGGATCTTTCCAAACAATAGTATTGTACAATTCATCAAACTGTACATAACAAGAATCTGTATCAATATAGATTACCGCGGGTTGGTGGCATTGTCCCTTAATTGATTGCACACCGAGTTGTTCATGGATTTGACGGTCTTTATGCCAGAAATCTTGAACATATTTGTTCAAGATTTGCTCTGAATATAAAATAGCGTTCTGACTTTGGAGGGTAATAGATTCGGCAATATCAATGTTAAAGAAGTGAAACCACTTATTACCAAATGCACCATAGATTGAGTTGAGGGTTACCTTTACGGCTTGCTCATAAGCAGTGTACTTGGCAGACATTGTTTCATAATGTTCCGCCAAGCGCTGCAGATCTTCTTTACTTAGTGAATCAATTGGAGCTTCTTGTAATTGCTCTATTGTCATTATTCAGCTGTTTGACAGGTTGCAATTGTGAGGAAGGTGTTAGAGTCATTTGACTTCATAACAACTTTATTGCCTGAAACATAAACACAGTATTCTTCGCGATCAAGTAGGTTCAAGTACTTCTTGTAAAGAGTTGCCTCTGAAGCAGAACCGTTAAAGCTTTGATTCGCCTGGTAATTATAAGTCTTACCTTTTACGCGGACTTCACTGTTAGATGCAGTGATTGAGAATGTTTCTTCTTTGTCAAGAGAGAATAGTGATTTGATTTTGCCAAGTGTATATGTGTCAAGTACAAAATCAAAGTCTGAACCTTCACGGTCAAAGATAGTTTGCAACTGTGCGTCAGTTAGGTCTTTGAAACCAAGTGATGGGTCTGAACACGCCAATGTGATTTCGAGTTCATTATTGAATAGACGCATTGAAGAGCACACAAAGTCTTCTTCATTTTCTTGGAATTCCATAACGGCTTGTACCTGGTCTGCATTAAACATTTTCAATGCATCAAGAACTTTGTTTGCATCAAAGAACGCAACTTTCAATTCTTTACCTTCTGGGAGTGCCTGAGAAATAGAGAAGATGTCTTTAATCTCTACTGTGTGCAATTTGACAGCATCACGTTGTGGTAGATAAACTGCAGAGGTAACTGCACCCGTGCGAAGTTTGAAATACAAAAACGTGTCAATAGCTTTTAGGCGGTTGATAAAATCAACAAAGCTATTTTGGTCAATGCGATTAATTTCTAATTTCATGTGGTATTTTTTTAAGTATAGTTATTGTATGTAAATAAATGTAAATGTTTCAAAAAAAGCGAAGCCGGGAAGTAGCGAACCCCCGGCCTCTTCCGTTAACTATAACGGTCCTAAGGGTGGCCATCACAGCCACACCCTCTTTATCCGTCGCAGCTTAAGCAATCTGGATCTGTTGCTCTCGTTGCAATATCACCTCTCAGTACAGATTCTGTTCGCATATAGTAAAGTGTTTTTACACCTTGCTTGTACGCTTCCAAGTGTACTTGGTTGATGAATTTCGGAGTTGCTTCTGTTGGGAATGCCAAATTCAATGAAACTGACTGGTCAATGTATTGTTGTCTAATACCAGCTTGACGAACAAGTTCCATTTGATTTAGTTCCTTGAATGTTAAAAATACATTCTTGATTGGCGTCCACTCATCCTTTTGAATGTCTGTTAGTTTAGCCCATTCTTTAGCATCAATATAAACACCCTTAGTTGAATACTTACCGTACCATTTATCAAGTGCTTCTATATCCTGGACTGAACCACCGTCAATAAGGATTTGATCCCAAATTTCTTTTGTATTAATACCTGCATGCGTCAAGAAATCTTCAAGAGTTGGATTCTTACGGATGAAAGTACCTTTAGCTGTTTGCTCAGTGAATACGTTAGCAGCCCATGGTTCAATACCCGGTGAAACGTTACCAGATAGTTTTGAGTTTGATACCGTTGGTGCAATAGCACGTAGGTGTGTATTTCTCATACCTGTCCCAACACACCAAAGTGGTTCACCAAATTCAGTGGCCATGTCTCTCGAGGCGCGTTCTGATTCAACTTTGATTTGTGAGAAAATCTTGCGAGTTTCAAACTGAGCACCCATTGAATCAAATGGAATATTACGTTCTTGTAAGTATGTATGCCATCCTAAAACACCAAGACCAAGCGCTCTACCTTTTTCAGCTGAGCGGACAGAGTTCTCAAACCCACGCATATATTTTGCACGAGTGATGAATTCTTCTAGCACACCGTCTAGGAACCAAGTTGCAGTATAAACAAGATCGGTATCTTTCCACTCGTCATACTTTGCAAGGTTGATTGAAGACAAGCAACAAACAAATGAGTGATTCTCATCAGTGTGAAGTGTAATCTCAGAACAAATATTAGTCATGTAAACTTTAAGACCATTGTTCTTGTATGCATCCGGATTTGCGCGGTTGATATTACCCTTGAACATAATGTATGGTTCGCCAGTCGCTCTACGCTTACGAAGAACCGCAGCCCAACGCTTACGTGCTTCTTTATCACCAGCTTCAAGCTTTTGCATAAAACCATCTGATACAACAATTGATTGGTGCATATTCAAGGATTGGCGGTTCACATCACCCTTAGGTTCACGAATCTCAAGCCATTCCCAGAAGTCACCGTGTTCAATATCAATATTAACAGCTGCTGCACCTCTACGTACAGAACCCTGGTTTGTTGCAAGGATTGATGAATCGTAGATTTTGATAAATGGTACAACACCGTCTGATGTACCATTCTGTGTAATCTTAGAACCCGCTGGTCTAATTTGATTTACACCAATACCCACACCACCGCCGTGTTTAGCAAGTAGCATCATCTCAAGATTCTTTGTACCAATCTCATGGATTGAATCACCAACGTCAATACCAAAACAAGAAATAGGTAAACCACGTTCAGTACCTGTATTTGAGAATACTGGAGTTGCAAGATTTAACCAACCTCTCCAAATATAATCATAAAACTTGCTAGCTAATTCTGGTCTACCAAGTCTTTTGGCTACTGTTGTTGCGACGCGCCAATAAGCGTCTTTTGGTGTTTCATCTTTAAGTAAATATCCTTTAGATACTGTCTTAACGTAGATTTCGGTATTACCCCAAATAGGGAAATCAACACCTAGTTCCCAGCCAAGCTCAGCACCGTAATTATGTATATCTGTCATAGTCTTTATATTAATCGAACAAATCGTCTTCGTCCCAGTTTTCGCCTTCACCAGCTTTAGAGTAGTCGGTTGGTCTTACCGCAAAGAAGTCAGTGTGTGTATGACCTCCAGTCAAATGGTAGAACCAATCAAGCGCTGCAGCTTGGTCTTCATTATAGTCAAAAACAGGATCAATGTTTAGCTCTGCAAGCTTTTCATTTGCTCTTTTTTTAATAAAATGTTTTAGGTCGTCCGCCTTCATATTTTCAAGATCGCCTAGCTCGAACATTTTATCAATATAGTTCATTTCCATTTCAACCATAAGCTTTGCAGCTTCAACCACCTCGTGCTTTACCTCACCCAAAAGTTCAGGATATTCTTCACACATATGGCGGAAAAGTTGGCAACCCATCTTTGAGTGTAGTGATTCGTCACGTACAGACCACTTCATTTGCTGACCAATGCCCTTAAGCATATTGCGCATTTGAAATGAATAAAGTACAGCAAACGATGAATACAATGCAACGCCTTCAGCAAATGCTGAAAAGATAGCTAATGAACGTGCGACCTGTCTACGTGCTCTTGCACTTGTTTGAAGATCTTCCCATGTCCAATCAGCTTCTGTATTCATCAAGAATTCAAATCTTGCAGCAGTTGATGGTTCATGTAAGAATGCTTTAAAATCTTCAAGTCCTAACGTTTCATTTAAGTATGAATAAGCAGTTGCGTGAATTGTTTCTTGTGAACCAAACATCATTGCCATTTGCTTAATCTCGTGTTTAGGAAACCATTTAGTTACCATACCAGTCCAATAATCAGATACCGCACATTCAGTCTGTGCAAAACCCAATAGGATATTACCCACAAGATTCTTTTCTTCTTTTGTCAATGCCTCATTCCAATCTTTGACATCACCCTGCATTGAAATCTCAGTGTGTAGCCAAAATGCTTGTGCTTGCTTCAACCAACCTTCATTATAATAAACCGGATATTCAAACGGTTTATATTCTATTCTTTCTTCAAATAATTTTGACATTTTCAAAAATATTGTTTTTTTAAAAAACCTCTTTAGACGACAAACGGGTCTTAGATTTTTGAAGATCTAGACCCGCTTGGTTTTAATAAATTATATATTCACGGGATTCAAAAAACACAAATTAGTGTATCACACTATAATTTAGCTAATCTATCTTTTACCTCTTTTGCCTTTGTATAATACTCATAAGAAGTCTTCTTATAATCTTTACGCTGGCCATAAAGGTCACTTAAGATTTGCTTAAGAATAGAATCCTTTTTATCATATACAACGCCATTACTGCATACAATTTCATCCTTATTCTTTTTGCGTTCTGGAATCTGTGAAATTGGAATAATTTCTTTATATGAATCAGGCGAAATATTAAATTGTCGCATGATTGATGGGTATAGAGACGCAAAGTCAAATGCAGATACACCTTGATAGAAACCAACCTTTGGTTGCTTTACATATGCACCAGCAAACTTACCGTCTTTTTCACCACCTTCTTTACCTTCAGAAGCAACACGCCTGTTTTGTTCCGCGAGTTTACGGGCGATGAGTGCTTCAGTCACTGATACCGGAGACGCTGCTTTATATAGTGGCATCTTGGTAATCGAAGCTAGTGTAAGAAGTACTTCCATTGATTTTAGCTTCTGGTCAATATAGTAAACCAGAATAGAGTCAACTACGTTATAGTAGATGTACTTAACAAAATCTTGCTCATAAAGGTCTTGTAGCGACCCCTGGAACTTAATCTTATTTAGATTAAGAACCTGACCCGATACATAATCAAGTGAGTTTGATTCCTTAACTTTAACAGAACGGTCGTACTTATCATACAACTGCATATAGTCGAGAATACCCATATGAAGTGGTCGACTGTCTGTTCTGTCAAGCTCTTTTGTTTTGGCCGCTTGGGTAATATCAATCTGAAGGCGCTTGCATCGATTTACAATGTACTGCCAGTCATAGTTGATAAAGTTCCAACCCGTCATCATTGGAAACTTAGTCATGAAACGATTGATGAATGTAAACACCATATCGTATTCTGTTTCAAACTTGCGGTAATCAAATGTCCAATCCTGATCCAATGATTTAAAATATTCATTGGTATCGTTCTGGATTTTCTGCATCTTCTCCTGCGGCATATCTTCTAGACCAAGAACGATTGCCTTACGGTCTGGTGTAATGATAGAGAATGACAGGATGCGCGTCTTAGCTTCTTCTGGCTTTGGGAAACCATCAATAATCTCAGTCTCAATATCGACAAAGTACGTCTTTGGCATTGTTGGCTCAAAGATAATATCTTTATCGGTTTGAGGTAAATTGTCAAGAAATGAAATAAGTGAAAACTTATTGTATTGACGGGCGTTACCTTCTTTGATTGGGCGACCGTCCCAATTACGTAGGGTTTCGTGTTTGTATCTATCGTTCTCTTCTGTGATGTACCAGTTTTTGTATTGTTCAACCGGATAACGGCGGAACTTAACCTGGCCCTCTGTGTCGTAATAGGAAACAATAATTTCTTTTTGTCTTTGCTCTACGTCTAATAGCATTAGTAACCTCGTTTTTGACGGTTCTTATTCTCTTCTGCCTTTGCAAAGTAATAGTTGTATGCTGTTTGTGCATCAAGACCAATTGACGCGGCGTAGTTCATAAAGAAATGCAAGATATCAACCCACTCCATATAGAGTTCCTTCTTATCACCTTCAGACAGGTCAGCTACTTTCATTGTATCGTATTTTGCAAAGTCTTTCTTCCAAGTCTTCCATACTGCACTACCCGATCCATCTTGGATACCGCCAAGTGCATCTGTCATCTCGTGAATCTCATCAATAATAGCATGTGTATTTACATGCCAAAAGCTCATGATTTCACGGATAGTCATATTGTCAAAATTGATACCGTAAGTTTTCTCTTGCATCTCTTTCTGATGCTCCATGATGTCTGCCAAGTGCGTTGAAGATTCTATATAGAAATCTTTAACTTCAAGGTCTTTACATTGATTATCTGCGTTTGCCATATTATTCTGTTGTAAAAGGTAGCTTACCATTCCACTTTGGATTGCGTGCAATGTGTAAGTCGTATGTGTTATTCTTAGTGACGAATTGGATTAATGTTTCTGAATCTTGAATGATTTCTTCAACCGGCTCTGACAAGTACTTGTAAGCTGATTTACTACGCACTTTGGCATAGTCCGTATTTACAAGTGCTAACAGTTCATGCAATGACAGTGTTTGAAAGTCAAGTACCAAACTTCTTCCAAGTTGAACATCATCATGAGCATCTTCAATACCGCCGCCGCCGTCTTGGCTCCATGTAACCCAGCTAATTTTATCAGCTAAGATTTCTTCTGTACCGTTTTTAACTAATTTAAAATTTGTTTCCATAGCTATTATATGGTTTTATTCGTTTTTGTTTTTTGAACTACTAATGATCATGGCAATCAAGTTGAACAAAAAGTGTGGCCATGCCATTACAATATATAGTCGCTCACCGAAACTATATTCAGTCAAAGATTTCAAATCTTTATCGTCTTGTTGTTCCGCAACTTTACGAACAACAATCATTGACAGATCAAGCATCAGCATTAAGAATGTACCGATTACTAGATAAATTGTTAAATAATTAAAAATATTCATCAGTTGCTAAGTGGTGCTTTAATTGCTGGCCATGGATCGTAATACTCAATTGTATAATCAAAGTCGCCTTCAAGTACACTGCCCGTAAGCTTTGTCAATTTTGGAAGTGTTCTTGGTTGACGTGCCAATTGTTCTTTAACCTGTAATTTATGGTCATTGTAAATATGTACATCACCTAGATTACCAATAAGTTCATCGGCAATCATACCAACCTCTCTTGCTATCAATTCTAGCAATAGCCCGTATGACGCGATATTAAATGGAAGCCCCAAAAATGTATCTACCGAGCGTTGGTTCCACATTAGAGAAATATAGCGCTTACCATCTCTTTCTTGAGTATAAACCTGAAATCCATAATGGCAAGGTGGTAATACCATGTCATCAAGTTGTTCAATATTCCAGGCGCTAACCATTAGTCGACGAGAATCTGGATTTGATTTTATTTCGTCAATAAGATTTTTAAGCTGGTCAATACCCGGCTTTACACGCTTTGTTTCACCAAGGATATAATTTGTTTCATATCTTGCACCCCATTCGCGCCATTGCTTACCATAGATAGCACCTAACTCACCCCACTTTTGAGCAAACTCATCATTGGTTTTGATTTCGTTGATGAACTCATCCATAGTGTACGGGGTAAATTGCCAAGGTGTGGGTTCAAAATTATTTCTATAATTCTTATATGCATCACCATTCCAAATATTACAACCATTATCAACAAGAAACTTGATGTTGGTATCGCCGCGTAAGAACCACTTTAATTCTGTAGCAATGCCATTGGTATACATGCGCTTAGTTGTTAGCAGTGGGAAGCCATCGCGCATATTGTGACGAATCTGACGACCAAACACAGACACTGTGCCAGTACCAGTTCTATCGCTTTTTTGGACACCATTCGCTTGGATATCCTTTAATAGATTTTGATAATCTTTATCAAGCTTATTCATTGCAAACTAAATTAAATGCCCGCTCAAATGATTCAATTCGAGTTATATGCATATTAATCTCTCTCAGGTCAGCGGCTTTTTGTAATACTTCTGCCCGTAGGCCGCGGGCTGAAGCTTCAATTAGAATTTCTTCGATGTGTGCTTCGTCTGTCATAATTTTACCGTTTTACGTTTTTCACGTAACGTTTTAATAAGCATCCATACGGCCATGTCATGGTCGTACTTATTATTTTTATCACTAATAATTGGAATTTCGCCAGAACCCTTAAAGTAATTGATATTATACTCGCGATGACCATCAAAGATATCAATGCATCGACGAGCAGTTTCAAGATGATTATAAGTCTTACAAGACCTAATTATCTTGGCAATCTTATTAAAGTAAGCGTTTGGACTAATCATGTATTTTATACATGACTAACATAAAATGTTTCAGATTCTATTTGCGAATTGGCTGAACGTGATAACATTTGCTGCAGCTCTGTGTCTTGCAGCTTGTTGTGCCATTTCCTGGTCTGGATCATTTGCAGAACCTTTTTCATATTCGCCTTCGCCCAGTGCTTCACCCTCACCCTGTTCAGGTTCAAATGGCTTAATCTGCTTTTGCTCTTGAATGAAGTCTTCAACACTCATAAGCTTCTTTCTTTTCTTAGCTTTACCAGGACCTGCTGGAACATCACCAGAACCTATTGCATCACCATTTGGTAAGCTGACATCACCCATACCACCAAGCATTGCAGGTGTAACCGCAGATAGATTTTCATTCTTTAGTTCATGGTAGTTATCGTTCGCCTGCTTGATATAGTTGTATGACTGTGAGATATGGTCTTGAATCCAACCTGGTAAATCTTTTTCTTGTGTACCAATCTTTTCTTCTAGATCCATTGCGGCATTGATAATAGATTCTAATTGACCAAGTGCCATACCAACTTCATGGTCATTTGCCTCAACAATAATATCGTGTTTTACAAGTACTGCTGCAACTGCCGCTTTGATTTCTTCTCTTAATTCTGCCTTGATTTGTGGATCTCTACTAAAACCAAATTGCTTCATGATTTTATGCATGAGTGGATCGATAAGCATCTTTAGTGCTTCGTTTACATAAGATTCTTTTACCTCTTCCGGTAAATCTTCATGTGGTGTTGAAGCAAAATCCTTAAGGTCTTTAAGAGTCATACCGTTGACTAGTTCCTCAACTTTGTCTCTATACGCATTATCAACATCAGACAGTTGCATATCGCCGGATTTAACAGCATATGCAACACCCATTAGACGTTGTTGTGATTTACTAGTGCTTGGCATTATAATTCAATCTTTAATAGTTTAACTACATCATTAAGTGTAGACTTATCATATTTGTAACCACGTACAGTCTTATCACCTAGTACTAAATCTGCATCATCTGTATAAACTGAATCACCGGCCAATGGGGCAAGAACTGCACTGATGTGCATTGCTTTAGTTGGACCTGCAAAACCTCTTGGTAGCTTTGCACCATATTCATCTTGAATGGCTTCTCTATCGTTGATAGAAAGATATACCTCTTCACTGAATTTGTAATCACCGTCCTTTTGGATAAGTTTTCTAAGAGTGATTTCTGCTAAATTATTATCTAGTTCCAAATCTTTAGCTTCATTAATAAAAGCTTCAAATAGTTTAATATATTTCATAATTATTATTTTTGATTTATTACCAGGCGTAATCTAGATTAGAAATCTTAGATACTCTGTCTTTAACATCCTTGGCGTATACCGCAGCTTCTTTCTTATAATAAGAACCTGATTCTGGTTCTTTTTTTAATTTATTTACATATTCAACATATCTTGAATATGAATCTAGGATATTTGCCATATGGTTTGATGCATCTCTCAGTTTAACTTCCTGACCCTTTGGAGAAGTACCGATTAAAAGATCGCCGTATCTACCCATTTCCATTTTCTTAGTAGCTGTCTTGATTTGATCTGCAAGTTCATTAACTGCATTTTCAACCATACCATCAATATCATCATTCATGGCTCTAGTCTGAAGGATTTCTCTATATCTCTTAGTGTTTTCAGCTTTAAAATCTTTGTCAGACATAAATGCAGTTGCACCTGCTTTTGCAGCATTTCTTTCACGTCTCATATCTAATGTAGACGGTAGAATATCTGGGTTGAACATCAACACTCTATCAGCCACTTCAGCAATTCTCTTTACATTGTAAAGACCAGATGCCTCGTAACCAGAATATCTTTTATCAACGCCGATAGTATCACTAGCACTATTCGTAGATGACATATTAATATCTTGACCATTCTTAGACCAATATCTTGAATAAGTTATACCTAAGAAATCATTTGAACCCGTTGCAACTGCAAGAAGTGTATTACCAGAAAGTTGTCTAACATATTTAGACGTGGCATATGGATTATCCTTTGGATTGTCTAGGATATAGAAGTAGATACCTTTCACCTTACTTTTATATGCTTCCATTGGATGAAGCTCGACAATTTGATCATCTGTAATCTGATCAAGCTTTACTTTTGTATAATTGTAAAGCGCCTTCATTGTTCTAGAATTAAAACCAGAAAGATTAAGCAGTGATGCTAATTTAGAAGACTGGAATGCCTCTGTAACAAGACCTTCATTAAATGCATATCCATCAACCTCTAGTCTATCCCATTCGCTTTTTGGCATAATACCAACGCCATCTTTAGTGTGGAGTGCATTAGTTTTAAGCATGATTTCCATCATCTTTTCCGCTGACTTCATTGAAGTGTGTTCGCTATAGAAGTGCATTTTCATTGTGCCTTCTTTCCAGTAGCATACGTAAGTTTCTTTTGCCTCATTAATAAATGATTCAAATGATTCGTAAATAAATCTCATTGGTTTGTTTTCAATTTGTTTAGTTTCATTAACAGATGCTTGTGGCTTTGCTGGTAATTGGGCTAGTGCTCTTTTACCAAACTTTGAAAGTGCAACACCATCTTCAGAAACATTAAAATACTGTGCATTTGCTTTCATCCATCTTTTACCATCCGCTGAGAATTCAGAAAGAAGGGCGTCAAACTGTTCTTGTGTTAGTCTACCATCTGCAATAGCATCTAGCATTTTGTTTCTAACAATTGCTGTCTTACCAGCTGTTTTTGCTGGATAATTTTCTGTGTATTTTCTCTTAAGAGTAATGTGGCGTTCGTTGAGTTCATCGTAAGATTCAACGACTGATTCAATTGGGTTAAATGATTCACCAACTAATTCAGCATCAGCATCCTTAAGACCAACTGCATCGTTTAATTCAGCTTCCAGCTTTTTCTTTTGAGCAGTTAAATCTTTTAATTTAGCAAGTAAATCTTCTTTATCTTTACCTTCAGCTGCCTTCCACATATCTACTGTATCCTTCATATCGGCTGTTATTTTACCCCAATCCTTTTGAATTTTATTAATTGAACGAGCTTCATTCATATCTTCAGTTTGATATTCATTGTAAACCTGCTTGAATTCCTTAAGATTACTAACCGGTTCATCGTACAATTCAACTGTTTCGTCTTCAACGTTAATGCGAATAGCTGAATCTTGATATTTAATATCTAAAATTAGTGTACCGTAGTCCTTTCCAATAGCTGTACCACCACTGATTCTCTTGCCTACCTTTTCAACCCAACCAGCTACAGTATTAACTAGAGAAGTAATACCTTTTCTTTTAGCAAAGTCTTTAATATTTGAAGGAACATATCCTTCGTTTACCGATTCTCTCATTAGATCTCTAACCTCATCGTTGAATTGACCATCATTAGATTTGTGGATAACATATGTTTCTTTATCCTTATCAAGGACCTGCTTCATTTTCTTAGCAGATTCCAAATCATAAAAATCGGTATTATGCTTATCACCATTTTTTAGATAAATCTTAAATGAATATGGATGCTTAGCGTCCCATTTCCATTGTGACACTGGATATTTTGCTTCATTCACCGCAGATTCATAAACCGCAACAACAACGCTACTACTTTTCTCATAACTAATAAGTTCCAGACCCATTTCTTTACCAACGGCTTCAAGCTCATTTTTCGACATGTATATTGAAGTTCTCACCTCGTAACCCTTGCCAGCTTTCGATATTTTCTTGATAGCTTTTTCAGAATTACCAGTTACTTCTTCGAATTTAACAGGATACTCGTATCTAAAATCAGACATGTTACCGCCATATGCTTCGTGAACTTCAACACTAGCTTTTTCAATTGAGTTATACCACTCGTCAATGTTTAAAACCTTTCTCATGTGTAGGTGTGTATTTTATTATATATTCTTAATGAATTGCTCAAATGTTAAAACAGTATTATTAGATTCAGACATAGCCATAGATTGCTCAAGCTTAGACTTTAATTCGTCGTACATACCATGGATTGCTCTTGGCGTTAGCTTTCTAAACATCTTTTCATCGCCATCCAGCATTGTTTCTCTAACTTGAGTTGCTGAAATATTTTGACCGGTTCTAGGAATTTCAAATAACTGGAAGTCTTCCCTACAGTTAAGCTCTTCTCTATATTGTGGTTTATCAACCTGGTATGAATAAGTAGAAAGTCTATCGGTACCAGTACCCCATAGGACCGGTTCATATTTTGGACGCATTTCATTAAACATAACATCAATTGCGCCTCTATCAATAATAAACACCTCTTCAATTGGAAGTTCACGCTTTAGCTTGTTAAGCATTGCCATTTGAGTTGCCTCATCATAAGGTCTCTTGAATGCATCTTCCTTTTTAGATGTTTTTGATTTAACTAAGAAAATAACTACAGGATATCCATTCTGTTGATGGATTGTATTGACTACCTTCTCGTGGCCTAGAGTAAATGGTTGGAATCTACCAACAAACATATTAACTAGCTTAGCGCCCTGTTTTGGATATTTTACATTTAGACCCTCATTTACCTCTGGTAAATCATTGATTTTACTCTTATGCATATATGAATTAAAATCAAGAACATCGTTTTCGCTGATCTCGCCATTAACATGCTCTTGAATATTTTTAACAATTGAGTTCATTTGGTTAACCATATCTTCTGATAAAATATCAGTAGTTTTTTGGCGCTTGTTTTTAAATGAACTTAACACAATTTTAAATAGCTCTGCTAATACATCGTTTTCAATATACTTCAAAGTTTGTTGATTTTCGATGAAATTAGTATTTAGCTTGAATGATTCTTTTTTTGCAAATTCAGCCACATCAAAATCAACGCCAATATACTTTGCTGCATTCTCTTTAATATACGTATTAAATACTTCGCTCATTAGTTCAAGGAATCTACGGTCCTTCTTTTCTTTAATAAGTTTGTGCTGCTTAAAATCGTAATCTGATAAATATTCAATCAAATCAATAATTGTAATTTGATAAATGTCTGATGATTTTCTTTCGGCTCTTTCTTCATTTATTGTTCTGAAATCTTCTAACTTAAATGAAGACATTTTCTTACCATCAATAAATGAAACTACTAGACCATCAATACTAGCATCTAATGATTCTTGAAGCATTGAGCGACGAAGATCCGAATTAAAGATTGCAAACATATCTTTTGTAAACGATTTTGACTCATACACTTTTGCAAATTCAGTATCTGTCATCTCAAGCATTTTAATAAGTGCTTGCTTTTGATCATATCTTAGTTGTCCTTCAAATACAATAGGTGGTCTTTGAACTTCAAGTAGGTCAGCCCACTTATTAAGAACTTGTGTATCTCTAATTACTTTTTGAACCTGTTCTGTAACAGGATGTAGTACTTGGATATGTGTAAGAACCAAATTATTTTTAGGCAGCATTGAATACTTAAAGTTCGGTGTATCACCGTCAATCATATAATCAAAGCCAAACTTCCAGTCAGATGGCATTGCCTCTTTAACCGAGTTATTAAGACCTTTAATATGAGCAATTGCAGGTTCATAAAACTTAACAATTGTTCTATCAATAATATTAATTGATTCTGTTTGACCAGATTTATAAAACTTATATCTTAGGGCATCCTTCTTTACATGAAATGAAGAAGCCGATAGCTTTTCAACAACGTGAATCTTGCTATCAAGCATTTTCATAAACGCATCTCTGTGTGTCTCTCTAAAGAAGTCCCTTAGTTTTGTAAGTGCCATAGCTCTAATTTTTATCTACCGTATTTAATAATACCCATTAGCTGATTGATTGCAGCAAATGTACCGGTTAGTTTATATATTTTACCATTATATTTGAATACAAGACCTTCAGTTGGGATAACTGATTCAATGCCGCCGATTCTTTCAAGGCGCGCCAGTTCCATTTCAACTCTTTCAATTTTAGAAAGATCACCTGATCTTTTAATCTTTTCAGCTTCTGTGCGAATCTGATTGTGTAGTCTTTGCATCTCGGCGTCTGGTGAAGCTGCAACAAAGTTTGAAGCATTTTTAAGTACCACTGAACCAAATTCTAAGAATAGGTCTTCAAATGGTCTAATGTTCTCTTTGTACTTCTTACCAGCAATTTTATCATATGCTTTAATGGCATCCATTCCCTTCTTATCAACTTGCTTAGCCATATCTCTGAAGTTCATAGCTTGCTTATTACCAAATGCCCATCTATTCAGAAGTGCTTCTTTAACCAAGTCATCAAGACCTGGGAATGATTTATCAATCTCTTCTCTCCACCACATTTCATGGTATTTAGAAACAGGATCTGAACCATTCAAATTATATGTAGATTGTAATGCATCAATCTTCTTCATAAAATAAGGGAGACGTTCGCTGAAGTCGATGTCTTTACGAAGTGTCAATACCTGTGGTGGGATAATGTTAAACACTTGACCGATGTGGGCATTAATATTTGTTAATAGGTCTACAATTTCTTTAGCCGACCTTGAACCCATATCACCAATTACTTTACCATTACCATCCGTAATCATGATACCATGGAATTGGATAATGTCTCTATCGTAATAGATAACGTTTGGATTCTTTGAATACATGAGCTCCATGTTCATGAAGTTCTTGCCATTGTCAAAATATTTCTCTTGCGCTTCTTTGCTTAATTGTGGAAGTAATCTATCAAGGTCTTGAGCTGCAAGCTTAAATGTTTCTCTAACCATTTCAGATTTATGGTCCGCAAACATTTGCTCAATACCCGACAAGTCGATTGGATAATTAAGTTGTCCGGCATTTCTTGCAAAGAACACCTTACCATCCTTAACTGTTGCCACAAGATTTTGACCGTCCGTCTTTTCAGTTGGCTCCTCATCAAATGTCATTTCACCTTGTAGACCGGCTTCAATAAATTTTCTGAAATCATCGAATGTTAGATTGTGATCCTCGAATGGGTGTGTCATGTGACCAGCAGCACCGCCTTCTAGGATCAAATCTGCATTCATTGCATAATTTGCCTTCTCTAGCAAAAATTCATTAAAAGAAATAAGTAGTTTCATTTGTTATATATTAGCTAATGCCTTCACCTCTAGTTTCTTCACCGTAAGCAAACTTCTTACGCATGTCTTCAGCCGAAGTGTTGTATCCAATGCTATAATTGTTTTCTTCAGCCCAATCAAGTAGATCAAGTACAGCACCTGCAGTTTTTGGATGTACTGTAATTTTAACAGCACCTCTTTCTGCTTTATCCATATGGTCACCAAAAATTGAACTTAGTGTATAAGCAAAAATACCATTAACCCCTGAATTCTTTGCAGCAACCACATTGTTAACTAAGTCAATAATATTTCTAATTTCGCCATATGTAACTAGAGGTCTCTTTGCTGATGCTTCAGATACAAATTCTTCAAATAGTTTTACGTTTTTCATTTCATTCAAATTTAATTATTTTGACCAAGGGTGGTTTTTTGATACAAGTGCTTTACCATGAATTAAACCAAGCACATCTCGGTCTCTTTCACTGTGTTGGATTCTGTAAGAATCATGGTCGTATCTCCAATGGCCATCTTTTTCACCTTTACGAAAGCCCCAAGTCTCGTCTTCTTTTTTATCATAGACGACTTGGTTGTCTGGGTGTAATTCCTTATATGCTTCAACAAACTTATTAAATTCATATGGACCCATTTCATTATAGGTCCTAAATATACCTTCGCTCACAAACTGTTCGTATAGCTTAACCGGTTTCATTAGATTACAAAAATTTGGTATTCGTCACCGTACTTTTCAACAATGTGAATCATTGTTCTACTAGCATCGATAACCGTTACTTTCTTACCATCAATACCTGAAAGCCATTCATCAAAATCAAAAGTCATATAATCGATTGAAAAATAACCAAGGATTGCATCCTCTCTGTTCAATTCTTTCTTGCTAGTAAGAATACCCATGGTTTCATTTGTTTCTACCGTGCCATACATTTTTTCAAATGTTCTTAGCAATACAGTCTTACCTTCGTTTCTTTTAGCAAAATCCATAATGGCCTGCTTCTGATTTTTTGCAACCTTAAGCGACGCCTCGTTGATTTCAACAGATTCTTGAACAAATACAACCGCACCGTCATTAGATTCAACGTGAATCTTACAGTTTGGGTATTTGTCTTTTAGTACTGAAACAGAAGCTGGAACTGCCTCTGGTGTATTTACAGATTCTTGGTAAACAACTTTTTTACCGTCGATCACTACAACCGCAACAGGATAGCTTGCTTGCTTTGCCGCTTTATGAATTTTACCTTTATTAACTGTACCCTCGTTAACAAAAGCTTCAAATAGTTTAACTCTTTTCATATTACAAATATACTAAAAAAGAATGACCCAGAAAAATTTGGGTCAAACTTTTTTTAAGCTTTTTTATTAGAATGCTGGCTTTAATTCTAGGGCATCATAAATGTCTGCCATAAACCATTGCTTCGTCTTTTCGTCCCACAGGTAAACAAACTCTGCACCTGCGTTTCTTTTTACTAGTTCAAGATAATCAATAACTTTCTTGACATTACCAGTTGTTGGCTTTTCACCATCATTATAGAAATTGATTTCATCTGGATTTAGCATAAGACCAGAATTGTCACCCTTCTTAATAACATCATCTACACCTTGACCGTTCTTATAGTTTCTCTTAATCATTCTAAGCATGTGCTCAGGATAAGAGTCGTAGTGTGTGTAAACAGATTGGATATTACCATTCTTGTCAATCTTACCAAATTGACCTCTTGTACCCTCTTCGATGATTTGTTCAAAAGCATCTAGACTAACTGATTCATTTAGTTCAAACTTAGCAATAGCTTTTTCAAACTTATTAGCAGCTGCTTCTTCACCAAGCTCTCTTAGGTAAGCTAGTGTGCCATTTGCAATTGCATAACCACTCCAACCTGCTGCATGTGCGATATCGCTGTATGCGTCAGAGCTTTTACCTTTAGATGCAGCACCAATACCCTTTGAGCTTTCCGCCTCCCAATGGAAGTTTGCATCAGTCATTGCATCAGCATAAACTCTAGCAATGCTATTTAGGTCTTTAACATTAGACTTTTTCCAAACTGTTAGTACCTTACCATTTTCTCTTTTGCCTTCGTTTACCGATTCTTTGAACATCGTAATCATTTTCTTTTGAATTGGATTATTTGGTTTACCTGCAATTACAGATACCAAATCCATTCTATCTTTTAGTTTACCTTTCTTAACAAACTGAAATACTTTTTCAATATCTAATTCATTAGAATCCACAAACTTTTGAACTGCATCTTTGTTCAAACCCGTCAAACCACCAATTTCCATTGCGGTTCTATTAGCTGCTTCGTTTACCTCACCTTCTTTAATAAGAACCGGATACTTTTTACCTTCGAATTCAAATTCTTCTAGACCTTCGTCTTTAGCTTTTTTGGCTGCAGCTACAAATGCTCTACCCTCTTGTACAGCTTCTTCGATTGAAGCTCTTACATTTGGTTCTCTCATTACAGCGTCTAGGAAAGAAATAACATCATCAAATTCAAAACCATCATTATAAAGATCTTGTGCAATTGCTACAAAAGCCATTTTAAAATTATTTAGCTCTGTATTATTAATAAGACTTGAGATTCTTTTCATTTCTGATGATGAAAGTCTTTCTGTAACCGCTTCAGCTTCATTTGCAAATTCTTCAGCGTTTTCTTTGTCTTCTTTATCTACTGATTCAACATCAAATTCTTCGCCGTCAACCTTGAAAGTCTTTTCACCCTTAGCAATAGCTTCAGCTCTTGCAGCACCAAATGCATTGCCTTCATTAGCAAACTCTTCAGCGTTTTCTTTATCTTCAGCATCTACGTCTTCAACTTTAAAAGTTTCTCCGTCTACTTCAAATTCTTTTTCGCCTTTAGCAATAGCTTCAGCTCTAGCAGCACCAAACGCATTACCTTCACCTAGAAGTTCTGTAAAAAATGTATCTACATCTTCTTCATTTAGATCATTGATATTTGCAACATTATATTTTTGGAGCAGCTTGTTAAATTCAGAAACAGTGCCTTCTCTTTTGACGGCTAGCTCGTTCTGTCTAGCGTCTTCTTTTAGCTGAGCTTGTAGTTGGCTAAAGCTCTTGAATGATTCAATTTTTTTCATTGTATAATGATACTTTATTTTAATAGTATAATACCTTTTGTTATATATCGCCTAGAAAATTAACTTTTTTAACTTCATAACTGAACTTTTCTTGGCGATAAATCTTTTTACGTTCATGGCCATGGCGATATAAATAGTTCTGCCATTCCTCAAAACAAAGATTATCAACAAAGTCAATAATGTTAACTGAATCTTTTGATTCGTGTTGACGTAGGCCTCGGCCAATTGATTGGCGGATAATAACCTCTGATTTGAATGATTCCGTGAAGAAGATATTGTGTATTTTCTTAATAGAAATACCAGTTGAAAATGTACCATAACTGGCTACAATTACAACCTCATCGCCCTCTTCCATCTTTTTTTTATATTCTTCCCTGATATCCTTATCAGTATTACCATCTACATAATAGACTTTTTTGTCGCTGCGTTGACGTAGTAATTCATATAGCTTTTTGCCGTGTTCAATCCTATGAAAAAGCACCAAGGAATTGTTTGATATTTTTGAAATTACTTTTGTAACAAAATTGAGACGACCGGTTGAGTTAATCACATAGTTTTGTTCTAATGAAAAAACATCTTTGTTCTCATACTTATTGGTAGCCAATTCCATGAACGCTTGCTTAGCAGATTCAGGTGCATAGTTCATTTCAATAATCTTAACATTACACCCAGCAATGTGACCTTCTTGTTGTAAGAAGTTTGCCTTAATTTCTGTAATAAGCGGACCCGTCTGTGCCATGAGTGTTAGCTTGTCCAATGAGTTTTCTTTAGGAATTGTACCAGAAAGACCATACTTGTATTTTGCCATGCGGCACTTTTCAAGAATCGTTTTAATTGAGTTTGATTTCGCCTTGTGTGTTTCATCCACAATAACCGCATCAAATCCATCAAAGAACTCTTTTGGCTTCTTGACCAAAGACTGGTATGTACCAATGACAATGTTGCGGTTCTCTTTTATCTTTTGACCGGAATAGATTTGTTGAATAAGCATCTTAACTCTATTCTCATGGTTGTATTCGCCAAAGTCTTCGGTTGCCTGAACAACTAGTGATACGTTTGGTACAATGAATAGGATACGTGTGGCTTTTTGCTTTTCAAGCATATATGCCACTGTTAAAAATGAAATAAGTGTTTTACCAGCTGACGTTGCCAATTCTGATAGGGAACGCCTAAACTTTAAAATATTAAATGCTGCTTCAATCTGGTAGTCGCGTGGCTTGATGCCGTCTGGGTGATCTTGAAAAAAATCAATAGCCCAATTCTCAAAGCTCTCTGCCGAAATATCTTTATCAAACAATCTAGTGATACCGTTGATTTTGATATCATACCTATATTGTTTGCAAATCTTTGTAATCTCCTGCCATAAACCTGCAGGTACCCACTTATCGTCCTTTACATAAGAGACATAGCCATCCCACACCCCTTTCTTAACCAATGGATTAAAACGCCAAGCGTCAATCCTTCGAGTAAGGGATATCTTCAACTGCTCTAACTCAAGTTCAGTTATATCATCAATACGTAAAAACTGATTGTCATCAGTGAGTGTTAGTTCCATGCATAATGAAACTGTTTTTATTTTCGTTACAGTCCCTGTAGTTGAAGCTTGTTACGAACGGCCCAACTCATATTATCTAGAGTCTTAACCGATTCACGCAAGAAATCCATCTGCGTTTCAAGTAAGCTTAGTACCATTGAGTCGTCCGACATGTCGGCTTTCAAAAATGATTCCTTCTGCTTATCTGTTAGTTTATAATCGTATTCAAAGTATTTGACATACGATGATTTGTATATTTTAGCAAGCTTTGCTTCTTGCTGCTTAATCTTAATGTTAAGTTGTGCGATTTGTTCAATGATAATTTGTCTATAAGACGGAATAAGTACCATTGCCTCATTCAGGTCATCAACGTTCTTAAATGATTTTGCAAGCTCTCTAATTTTGGCAGTCCATTCCTGGCGCTGGTCATTTAGATATGTGTCTATTTTTATTACTTTATTTTCTGACATTAGAACAGTGATGATTTATTGTTAGACTTTGGGGTCCATGGATTTGCCCTTAACTTTTTCTTCATCTTTGGTTTGTCAAACTTAATTTCCTTGCTTTTATATTCAGTACAAAGGTTATCAAATTCTACAAACATTTTCAAATCATTATGCTTTTCACTTTCGTCGTAAAAATCATCTAATTCATCTTGCATCATTAATTCAAAGTCAATCATATGTACAGTGCATCAAGTTTAGAGTCTGTAAAATAATTGCCTATATTTTTTAGTGCTGGTGACTTTAATTCATAGCACTTCATTACCAAGTCGTTTAGGTCCTTGATATCCTCAGTGTATATATTTAGCCCACTTTCTTTCAAGAATTTTGACCACATAAACACAGATTTATTACGCTTAAGCTTTTCAATCATCTTTGTCTTACCTGTCTCGTCATTATCAAACATATAACGAGTCGTTGGTATTTCATCTAATTCTGTAGTTGAACGACCGGCTGTTGCTAAAGCTAAAGAATTATGCATAAACATGGCATCAAGGGGTCCCTCAAAAATGGTAACCGGTCGTGTCATATCAATACGCATAATATTAAAAAGTGTAGATATCTTATTGATTGATATAAGCTCTTCGCCTTCGTATGGGAATTCAATACCCATCTCGCTATAAAGTTTACCCATATCATACGTAAGATATCTTGATTTATATTTGCCAAGCTTTCTACTTTGGCATCCAAGTATTTTACCGTCTTGTGTCTTATTTAAAATCCAAAGATTCTGACCAAATGACGAATAAAGAAACTCATCTGACTTTTGATGCAATCCACGATTCTTTAAATAGAACCAAGCATAATCACCAACCTCTATTGATTTAGCACCAAAGTATTTTTTAAAGTCTTCTACTTTAATTGCAGATTCAGCAGCTTTAACATAGATACCGTGCTTCAGCGTTTCAATCTGTTGTACCTCGGTCTTCTTGGTCTTGATATACTCAATAATTGTAATTGAGTCATCACCACCCCGCATTCTAAGGTTATGATCACGTAATAGTTTATTTAGGTCACCATGCTCACCACAGTTATAACAGTGGAATTGTAGGGTGTCCCAATAAAGGTTGCATCGCTTTTTGGTTACGTCAGTTGAGGAGTCTCCACAATAAGGACAAGCCAGCGTCAAACGACCTGGCATCTCCTTAATCATTTGCTTAGAGGGGTGACCGTGTTCTTGCACGGCCACCTCTTTAACTAAGCTTCTAATTCTATTTTTGAGTTCCTCAGTGAGATTAGATGTCGAGTCCATTCAAGAATGAATCAAGGTCATCGTCATCACTTACGTTTGATGTACTACCGCTTGCAGTTGCATCAACGTTGTCCAAGTCAAATGATTCGCTAGCCATTTCAGCCGCTTTTGGTGCTGATTTTGCAGGAGCTGCAGATACAGCGCCCATAGCACGACCTGGGTTTGAAATGTATTGGCCAAGAACTTGGTTTACAAAGTCACGAGTTTGGTCATCCCATGGCTTGTACTCGTACACTGAAAGTGAAGGAGCTGCATCCAATTCAGTCTTGATAGCTTGCATTGATTCTTGATTGCGTTCAGCCGGTTTTTCACCAACCATGATTGCAGACGTCGAAGCAGAAAACTTTGACTTATCATAGTTGTTGTACTCACCCTGACGAGTAATAATCAATTCAAAGTTCTTGCCTTCAAAAAGGTCAAATACTTGAGTTGGCTCGCCAAATGCTGGTGACAATTCCTCGTCAATCTTCTCTTTGATCTTGTAACCAAACTTGAATACCATGTATTGGCCTTCTAGAGCTGGGTTCTGAGGATCTTTAATAACTTTGATCAAAGCGTAATATTGTTCGCGACGCTTTAGACGCTCAGACATTTTACGGTCTACCGCTGAGTCTGATTTGCGGAGACGGAAGAACGTGTCCTGGATAGGGCACTTTTCACCCACTGAAGTTGGAGAGTCGACTAGACGACCAGAACCTGAAGGGTCTGTCAACCAGTGTACGTACTTTCTAACAAGTGATTTGCGTGGGTTTTCTGGATTAGGTACGAAGCGGATAAGTGCTTTGTAAGTACCGTCCTTGCCATCATCGGCTGATGGTTTGTAAACAACTTCAGTAGTTGAAGAAGCTGCTTGGTTGTGAGTTTCAACATCGTTGACGCTCAAGTTGAAAATGTCAAAATCTGCCATAATTCCTTTAATACTTTAATTTAAATTGTTGAACTTTAAAATCGTTAAATACCTTTAGAGTAACTTAACACTACTTATACACCAAACCTGAAAAAAGTTTCAAGCTTGTCTTATCACATGCGTGAATATCTAGCTCCGGCTTCGTCGATCCAATCACCGTTGTCGGTCTTAGTCAAACCAGCTTTAGCTAAAAAAGATAACATCTCTGCTTCAGTGATTCTATTTTCAAGAACCATGATTTCAAGAATATCTTTTAGAGTACTTAGGTATGTTGCATTAATCATATCTTATATATCTTTTATATTATTATACTATTTTTTAAAAAAGTTTCAAGCTAATGAAACAAAACCCCCAATATGCTCATATAAGTTATGGTTTTATGCCTGAGGGTAAAATACAATTTAAAGGGTTTGAGCATAAGACATAATAAAGTAAGCATCTACAAGGTCATCTAAGGGCTTCATAATCTTTTTGTCCTCTTTGAATTCTTGACAAAAGTTCCAAAGACCTGATTCAATATTTGATGTATCATTGATATAAACATACCACATGTCCATCTTCTTCATGTTACCTTTACCAGCATGTTTCTTAATACTTGTAGGGGCGAAGACTTCAAGTTGAGTTACATTAAAGCGATCAATCAAATAAGATTTAAGTATAGAGCTGGCGGATGCTAAATCAATAAGAGAGTTGGTTCCGAATCTTGAGGTGCCATAAGAAGAACCTTCAAAAAAGATTTTATACTCTTCTTCTGGATTGGTATTTTCTGCAATAATATTACATATACCTTCAGCAATATCACGGTGTCTCATGACCCTTGCCATTTCCTGTTTATCAATGTTTGGCTCTGGTTGATATATTAAAGTAACATCATCAAGTAGGTTCATTTCCTCTTGAAGCTTTTGTTCTTTTTTTGTACCAGTACCTGGTTTTAGATATGAGATATAATATGGCTTTCCATCTTTAAGAAGACAGATGCCTGGAGAGTTGATCGAAAAATCGATTGCTATTAAATTCAAATTAGATTCTTTTACCAAGACTAGCACCTAGTGCAGCACCAACAAGTCTTGAAGTTAACAGATCGTAAAAAATACCTTTTTCAATACCTAGTACTTTAGCAACAATCTTGCCGACAGATTTACCTAGGGCAAAACCTGTAAGACCACCGATAATAGAACCAAGGATACCCTCATTAGTTACCTCTTCATTAAAAGCTGCTAGGTCGTATGAACCATCTTCTTTTTTGTATTCTGCTAGAAATGCTTCAATAGCTTCATCAACTTTAGCTTCTAGTTCTGGAGTCCACTCCTGTTGTAGAGATTCGTTCAAAGACTGCATGTCTTTTTCAGTTACGGCTTGTTCTTCTAGGTATTTTAAAAAAGTCTTCATCTAAATATTCTGTATTTGATATTTTATATATCAGTCTAATTCATTAAGTAAATTAAACTTATTGTAGAAGAATGTTATATTGAATGTTGAGAATTCTGCAATATTACTTGCCATGTTTAATTCTAGCTCTGAAATAGAGTTCATAATTGGCTTCTCAAATACAGCAGACATTACGTGAATACCTTCAGCATCTAGGATTTGAAGCTTAAAGTCATCAATATATTCATTTGTATTTGCTCTATTGTAATGGTATAACAGAGTGTCTGACATAATCCAATAGTTAATAAAACCGTCCAACAACTGCATTGTTACAGTAACTTCTCTATTGATTAGGTTTTGAATTGGTTGGTACCCGCGTTTATATGTGATTGTACCATCGTTAGGTGCTTGTTGAGCTGGATCGAATGAAACACCAGGTATAGCAAGTCCCTGAATTGTGTAGTTAACAAAATCAATAGGTTCCTCAATAATGTTACCTGGCATTCTGTTAAGATACGGTCTGTACTTATCAGCTACCTCTTGCGGTACAAAGTTCTTTGGAAACTTAAAGTTAAATAAATTACTTCTTGAGTTGAGTATCATATCAAGATTTAGAATTTATTTATTTCTGGAAGCGGTGTAACTGGACTTACCGATTTAGGTGTAATACCTAAGATGTTAAAAGTTCCGTGGTGAATTAAGGTTTTATCAGTGCCGTTCTGAATAGAAAGCATATAATTATTATTCTTTTCTTTAGATGCTGCAGTAATATCTGCTTCACTGATTTTAAACATGATTTCACCTTCACCAAGCTCGACATCAGCATAGTTTAGTGTATTTTCAATTGCAACACCACCCAAATTTAGGATAACCTTATCAACTGATTCAAGTGATATATTAATTAAATCAGAACCGCTTTTCTTAGCAATCTTAAATTTAACATAGTTATCAAATGGGCTTAGAGTTAAAACACTCTTACCGTCTGCAAAATATGTAATCTCAGAATTGTCTACAACCTCGTTGCTTGTAATAGTTACACTTGTTGAACCAGTTACAATATTCATGCGTTCAATAAATGTAGGTACAAATCTTGTTTGATTACTTGGTAATGTTGCAAGGTTTTCAATAATCTGTCTATTCTCAAGAACATTTGGAAGAGTATTGTATACCTTTAAGATTTTGTTTGTTGATGGAAGATTGATAGTTCTAAGTCTCTTACCAAACTTACCAACATCATATGATGTAAATGAAGCGCGCTTTACAATTTGAGTATTATTAGTCTCGTTATAAATTCTCAATGTATAATCAATATTGTAAGCGGTAGCTGTCGATGCATTTTGAATTACCGGTCTAAATGGTAGTGGGTTTGAAAAGTTTTCAGACTGTGACATTGACATTTCGTAGCTCTTATCAAAGAACGATGTGATTTGTTCATAAACCGCAACATCGTGGAATACGATAATATCGTCACCTGAGAATTCACGTCTGTTCATGATGTACTTATCAAATTCTGAAATTGATCCGTCTTTAGTTCCGTATAGTAAAAAGTAATCACCATCTGTAGCTTCTTCAATAACAGCTGCAATATCCTGGTATTCGTCTTCCTTAGCGATTGTAAATTCAACTTCTTCACCAGTATTGATATAATCAAAACCAAGGTCACTGTAAACATTGTCAATCAATTTGAATGTAACTTCATAATTTGACGTAGTGTCTAGTGCATCAGTACCAGTACCAAAGAACCAATCGATGAAATCACCATCTGGGTTTGCTAGAGAAGGTACCTTAATTTCAATGAACTTAGAATACATTGTTTCGCCTAAAATAAATGGCTTTGGATTTTGAATCTCAAATGAAGATGAATTCAAATAGACAATAGATGTAAACATGTTCTTAACACCTGAAAGTCTTTTTGCACCAATTTGGAAAAGGAAACCCTCATAACCTCTAGCATCAAAAGAATAACCAGCGCGCAAATGAAGTCTTACAGTATCATAAGTAATTGTATTTGCTGGAATGTCCGTTGCATCAGCTTGGTCAATTGTTGAAGATGTTGAACCAAGCCAAGCTATATTATTATCAATAAAATTATTTGTAGAATCTAGAAGTGCATACTTTGATTGAAGCGCGCCGTCTACAAGAACTGCTTGGTATCTTCCAATTTGGCCAGCCCCTGTTTTAATATCGTTACCAGTTTCTTCGTCAGCCGTTGCATACAATGGATTAGCAGTAGTTTGTACCGTAATCGCACCGCCTTTAAGTGATGGATATGTATATGTGTATGAACCATTAACCGATGGTACAAATGTATAAATACCATTTGAATATGTACCAACAACATTACTAGTTGAATCTAGAATTTCAAAGCTTGATGGTATTGTAAGCGCAGCAACATTAAATTTGTATGTTTTGCCGTTAGCAAGTGTAAGTGGTCTTGCCGCAAAGTTTTCAACAAGAAGCATACCACTGGCACTAGTTACATCAAAGTTTACAACTGCAGCACCAAGCTCATGAATAAGATGGCGAGTGTCTGAAGTAGACGCTGTAGTATTAAGTGCAAGTAGGTGTGAACCATTATTATCAATTTCAATTTGATAGTTACTAAGTGTAGCTATATTTTGATCATGATAAATGAATTCTAAAAGAACATCCTGATCCAGTCTTGCATATTTTGAAGCTTGTGCCATCTAATAGTTTATATTATTAAAATTGTAACCACTTTGGTGAGTATCCTAAACTAATTCCAATAACAGGTGAAAGTCTAAGTCCACCATTGAGTGGAATAATACCATAACCAATACCAGCGTTAACCACCCATCTTGATTTATTCTTATATGTATTCAACTCTTCATTAATAACTTCAATACCCTGTAATTTAATATCATCAAATGGGTATTTAGTACTTATCTTAAGTTGTGATACACCGTCCTTTTTTTCAATTACACCAAGTAGCGAAATTGTTTGATAGATTGAAAGGTTACCAGTAACTGATGATTCATTAATCTTACCATCCAATCTGACAATTCTAATATTGTTGTCACCAAAGTTAGCTGAATCATTAAATGTAAATGTTGAATCAGGATTAATTTGAGCACTAAGTAAAAGACTATCTTTAACATTAAGCTCTGCCTGTAATAGAGTATTTACACCTTGTAGTTTTTTATTCAAACCAAGTGCAGCTCTGTACTTTTTAGTAAGCGCGCCATTATTCTCGACCAATTGTGTATTTGTATACTTAAATGTTCTTATTTCAGATTCAAGAAATCCAGCTTTATTAACATAAGTTCTAACTGAATCTTTAGATGCCTCTAAGTTATTATCAGCAATAGAAACAGTTTGCTTAAGTTCTTTAATATCTTCTCTTAGTGCAGCATTACTAGAACACTGACCTAACAAAATAAAAATAAGCACAGCTATTGCAATGAAAGGAATCCAATCTTTATCTATTTTAATGTTAATCATTGTATATTAAATATTATTGACCAATATTTATGCTCCTTCAATACTTACACCACCACCAATTTCAGATAATGAGTACGTTAAGTTTGTTGCTTCTAAATAAATCATATAAATTACAGTTGCAGATTTTGGTGCAATTGCAATTGTTCCAGTTTGAGTTGGTGTTGAATCTGGATTACCAGAAATAAAGTCTGAAGAACCACCAGATTCTGGTTCAAGAATACTAACAGGATTATATACATCACCCTTATCTATTGTAGTATTGCCAATATTTGTTGTATGGGTGTGGTTTGCTAGTGGAATATTTACAGAAACATTTGTTAGTTGAGTAACATTCTTATTACCATGTAATGTATTACCAGTCTGAGATGGTGTAGAGTCAGCAACAGATTTACTGTAACCAAGTGCAAAACGGTCTCTAAGATCTGGAGTTACATATGTACCCCAAGTTTGACCATTACACCAGTACCAACCAGCCCAATCATCTTTACCTCTACCAATATAATCAAATGCCGCATCACCAGATGATGTCCATTGAATTTTAGTAGCATTATTAATTATGAAAGCAGGTGCCATTACAATTGTACCAATCGGCACAACACCTGGATCACCCCAAGTAAATGTACCTTGAGCATCTGATGATTTAAGTACCTTATTTGCTGCTGCACCTGATGGCATTTTAACAGCACCGTTGAATTTAGTATTTGAAGTAAATACAGATTCAGTTACATCTAATTTAACCTTAACACCAGCACCAGATGAAAGTGTAAGACTAGAACCTGTAAAATCATATACTGTATTTAAGGCACCAATCGCCGAAGTTTTAAAACTAAGGATTCTATCAGCGCCATCATCATTAAATGCAACATCAATAAACTTTGTAGTACTATCACTTGATTGAATTCTAAGAGCTGTGTCAAATAAATCTTGATTTGTAATAATACGCAAAGTTGAATCCTTATAATCTACAACACTTGGACTGCCGTTAGTATCGGCATTTGCCTCACCAAGTGTTAGAGTAGATACGTGTGTGGTAGCTGGATCATTCTTAAGATATACTGAATCCTGTTCCACAAAATCATCAACAACAAAGAAATCAGTGTATGCGCCCTGTGCGCCAGTTGCACCTTGTGGACCAACAGGACCTTGAGCGCCTTGTGGGCCAGTTGCACCAGAAGCACCCTTAGATCCAGTTAGACCAATTGGACCACCGCCATTGGCCACAATCTGGTCAAAGTTATAATTAATTTTATCAATTCTTTGTGCTAATGAATCATTATCAAGAATTTCTTGTATATTAATCGCCATGATTAGCTATTTATTTTTGTATAGATATAGATCTCTTGTCTAAATCCAGGTCTTTTATTATATATTACTCTTATATTTAGAGGATTGATATTATCATACTCTAAAATGAAATTCTTATTTTCAAGGAATGGTGTATAAAGAATGTCGCTAAGAGAGTTAGCATTTAAGATTTGGCTTACTTTAATATCCTTAGATTCATTTACAAAAAGTCTAACATCAGTTATGTTCATAAGCTGAAGTAGATTTACCTCAATGTATTTCTTGATATCATCATCAAGCGTTGTCTTATCACCATAAGATTCAGATGTATTTACATACTTTTTAATACTAATACCTGCATTATCTGAAATTAATAAATCAGTGAGTACATTACCAATGTATAGGTCCATGTAAAACTTATCATCATCTTCAAAGACTACGGCGCTACCCTTAAAGTTATTTGCTGCTTTTCTAGTCTTCATATCATCCAATGAATTAGCCCAGCTAATTTGTGGATAAGCAGTAATATCGTATTGATTCTTTGGTAGATTCAATGTTGATGCAAGGAATGCACCTTCTTCATACGGTGACAGTGTACCATACACATAATTAACCTGCTTGTTACTGTCATTCTTTGCATAGAATTCAGGCTCCCAAGAAGAACGGAATACATTTATATCTCTACGGTCAATAGCAATCTCGCCTATAAGTGGATACAATGGTAGTTCACTTGTACTATTTGAAAGCTTTAAAATACCGTCAGCTTTTTCAGGATTAATCTTATGATAAAACATATCCTCAATTAGACCGTATTTGTATTGACCCTGATTCATATAAGAACCAAATGCAACCCCAAGTCTATTGTATCTATTGTACAATAATTTCTCGCGAGCGTCTGGCGCTATGATTTGAGTTGTTTTATATGGTCTATGAATATCTGTGAATGTAACAACAGGTCTTGCAAGTGGTGTGTAATCACCAGACATTCTAATTAACTTAACCTGGTGTGGGTCATTTCTTTCAACAATAATATCACCAACCTTACCAGAACTTACTTTATAGCTGTTTGGTTTATTAGGATCTGGACTTGTAATCAAATCAGATGTTCTTACAATCTCATGACCATCTTCAATGTTGATGATGAATCTATTTAGTAATTCATTACCATTTTCATCAATAGTAATATACTTGATAGTTCTGGTATCGTTATTATTTAATAGGTCAGCAATAGCTTTAGCAGAAATACTTTCAAATGTAGATTTTGCAAGCTTGTAACCGCCGTCTACATATTTGAATGATGTTGTAGACCAGACCGTACTTGGTAATAAAGAAATATTTAATGTATTAACACCAAGCTCATCGTATACAATACCAAACGATGTTGTATTGATTCTAATAGAATTGTTATTATAAACCTCACTTACCGGTAGTAACCATGTTGTACCAGCATAATCGAATTTAATATTATTGTATCCACCATCTTCATTCAATTGAATCTCCCTAAGTAGTTTTGTATCAACACCAACCGCATCAATGTAATTATCTTGACCGGCTTGTGGGATATCAAAATCTAGGTAGCCATTAATGTTTGTATCTACCGGTGTTCCAGAATAATCAACAAAATCTTGTAAGTTATACAATAGCTTTCTATTTAAAAAGCTTAGGTTGCGCTCAGACGAGTTAACATTAATGTATAATGTAATAGTTTTAAATACTTTATTTTGAATGGCTTTTATTTGCACATTATCAAAATCATTATCGTATTTATAGTCTAATACGGCTGTAAATTTATAATCATTAAATTCAGTTGATGTAATAAGATTCTGTGGATTTGCTAATAAGAATTCTTTACGACCATATATCTTAACTTTAAGTCCTCTAAATAGGGCTTCAGCTGGTGCTGCATCACTACCTTTTCTGAGTCTTACATACTTAGGTGTTGGCGTTGCAGGTGCAAATCCAACCCCAGTATAATCAAAACCATCATAAACAAATAATCTATCGAACCAATTATTATCGATATCTTTTAGATTAGCTTCTGTAAGTTCAATATTAAGTTCTGGCTGAATATAACTTTTTAGTTTTGTAACCATTTCTGCAACATCAGATGATGTCATCTGCTGACCGTACTGCGTGCCGTCGGGTATATTATAAGTTGGGTGTTGGTATAAATAGAACCACTCGTGCGTCATTCCATTAATGTTTCTACCATCAACCGTAATATCAGGTGCAAAGTTAGTTTTACCAAACGCTTCACTCATTGAAAGCATATATGGATTTTCTCTACAGTTTACACCTTCGAAGTATTTCCATTTATTTACAGTAGGTACAACCCTAGAATAAAGAGCAAAGTCAGTATTATTATTCTCTTGAAGTCTGTCGTATTCATTAGCTATTTTAGTAACGCCAGATCCTGTTTTTGTAATTCCAGTATTAACGCTAATTAAATTATTAAAATAAGTTTGTGCACTTTCACTGTATTTAACAATATCCTCGAGTTGGTCTTGTTGAATATCTACAATATAATCCTCATATACTAGTTCACCTAAATCTGAATTAGCAGTTGAATAAAAGTTGAAGTCAAAGTCATAAAAATCAAATGCTTCAAACTTACCAAACTTAATCTTATTTTCAACCCAGAGGTTTACGCTATTATCATTAATTTCTAACTTGTCAATTGGACCATCCAAACAAACGCGGTATAAATCAGTATATGTGTCGTCTTTTATAATCTCAACAATACGAATAAATTTATTACCATTCCTGACCCAGGTATTTTCATCAATGTCTCCAATTTCATTTTGTGTAACCAAAAATCCAGAACCAACGGCTGAACCACCACGACCAGACCATACATTCCAATCCGTATAAAAGTTTACATCACCAGTAACAGCATCAAGTTTCATGTGCTTTAACACATTATCTGAAAGACCCTCAACAGAAACTGCCGAACCATTTAGTGCATCTTGTGCAAAAAAGAAGTTATACATTCTGTTGCCACTTCTATAGTTATTAATAGTAATAACATTACCAACTGCGGAAACAGAAACAGAAAGGTCTTCTATATTTTTAATGGCGCCCATCATTGCAAATGTAACTTGCTCGACGGTACCTTTATTTGAAAACTTGTGATCTTCATAAGTTCCTGCTGGTAAAACAGGTTCTGCTACAATCTTAAATGGTGTTGTATCACCAGAAATTATAACTTCTGTAAGTACACCAAATACAATTAGCCGTGAAAATGTACAACGAAAAGAGTGAATGAAAATAAATCCATATAGAGTAACATTTGTTGTAATTCATGACACCTGGACTATGAGGGCGAGGTTGCCTTTCGCAACCAGCCTGACAATATATCATTGCTTGCGCATATTGCACATGTTTCGAACTTCCATTTACATTGCCACGGAAGCTACATGTACTTGTGTGGCAGACTGATGAGCCCAACACTGAGTAG
>ERZ767285.29-NODE-29-length-68785-cov-5.296938_pt1 | contig 68785 bp, 71 predicted proteins | sample MGYA00374953_ERZ767285 | MGnify/ENA primary metagenome ERZ767285 (study PRJEB28947, sample SAMN06267186) | marine metagenome | isolation source: Columbia River Estuary | place: USA:Columbia River Estuary, USA | collected 2013-07-23 ...
CTTCTTGACTTGCTTAGCAACTTCTTGAGCTAGAATTTCTGCTTCCTTGGCTTTTTCTTCGGCCTGCTTTTCAGCTTCCTTCACCGCATCTTTTGCTTTAAGCTCCTCCTCTATTCTTTTCTCCTCAGCCTGCTTAGCAAGAATCTCAGCTTCTTTTGCTAGAATTTCAGCTTCTTGAGCTTCTTTCGTAGCTTCTTTCGCGAGTAACTCAGCTTCCTTTGTTTTTGCTTCTTCAGCTTTACGTTTCAACTCAGCAAGTTTTGTTTTGACCTCTTCAGCTTTTCGAAGTGCTTCAGCTGCTGCCTTTTGTTTTTCAGCTTCTAAGACCTGAATTTCAGCTTCCTTCGTTTTAGCCTCTTCTACAACCCTTTTCGCAGCTGCCTCTTTAGCTTTTTTCTCTTCAAGTTTTACTTTTGTTTCAGCTTCAGCAACTTTTTCGACAGCCTTGGATGCTAATTGTTCAGCCTCTTTTGCTTTAGCTTCCTCAGCCTTCCTCTTAACCTCTGCAAAAACTTTTTGCGCCTTCGCTTTTAAGGCTTCTTGCTCTGCAACTTTTTGATCTTTTTTAGCAGTTTCAGAACGCTTTTCCTCATTTTTAAGCTTTTTTTGCTTCTGTTTTTCAACATCCTTTAAGCGATCTTGCTCAGCCTCAATAATCTCCATATCAATCATCACAGCTTGAACAGGGGCTGCTTGAGATACCGCAGTTGCTTGAGGTGTATCCCATTTCTCAACGTTAGCATAAAGAAGCGCAAACAGAAGTGATGCATGCAAAATGACTGCAGCCCAAAATGCAATCGGATGTTTTTTTGAGATCTTAATCATCGGCTGCATCATCGTATTGATGAGACTTAAGACAAATAATAAAAGCCTTTTAAGATAACTGTATAAAAAGGCAGATACTTGTTTTGATACTTTTAGAAACTTAGATTCACCTGAAGTCTCAATTTCTTCTGAAGCTACAGCGACATTTTTTTGAGATGCAGACTCAGCCTTTTTAGAAAACAGGTCTCTAATAGAGCTGACAATCTTTTTCACAAAATTCATAAATATAAATCAGTTAATTTGGGTTTTCAGTCATAAAGCCGACCTTATCAATCTTGCTATACTGCTTTAATATGGCAATGATCTCAATGACTTTTTCATATTCAACTTTTTTGTCTCCCCTAACAAATACCTGCATGTCAGGAAATATCTCTTTACGAGCAAGAATTTGATTTATAGCAACATTTAATGAGACTGGCTCTAGATCTTCAATTTCATCAACACCAGGACTGGTCATTGGATTAATAAAGTAATTACCATCAACATCCACTGAAATTATGGATGGCTGCTGATCTTGGTAGTCAACAACATTGGCTGGCGCACTAGGCAAGTCAACCTCAACTCCCTGCTCAATAATAGGTGTAGTCATCATAAAGATAACTAGCAAGACCAGCATTACATCAATATAAGGAACAATATTGATATCTGCATGAATATCGGGTCTTGAACGCTTTGGAAGTTCGATCATTTTTGTCTCTGAAGAATAACAAATATCTCTTCAACAAAGGCGGTGTATTTGTTACCAATCTCCTCTACTTGCGACACCAATCTATTGTAGGCAATGGTCGCGGGTATTGCGGCAAATAAGCCGAAAGCTGTTGCAATAAGAGCCTCTGCAATACCTGGTGCAACAACTGCAATGGTTGCTTGCTTGACTGAAGCAAGACCAATAAAGGAGTGCATAATTCCCCAGACAGTTCCAAAGAGACCAATATATGGACTCGAAGATGCAATCATAGCAAGGATAGACAGACTTGAGTCAAGTCGATCAATCTCATTGCTTGCAGAAGTATTCATTGCCCTGTAAGCCCGCTCAGAATTCATTATCAGTGACTGATTTGAAGTAGATTTCGAATGAGTAAATTCTTTGTAGCCTGAACCAAAAATATCTTCCATTGCACTCCAATCAGAGGCAAGTTTTGGGAGGTTTTTATATAAATCTGGGAGCTTTTCATTTCTCTCAAACTCTTCATGGAAGGTCTCAATATCATTTGAAGCATCCATCAAAATCTTCTTCTTGGACATAATAACTGTCCAGGAGTAGATCGACATTAAAACCAAAATAATCATCACTAGCTGAACGACAAGTCCCGCATTAAAGATTAAACTGACGATTGATAAACTATTTTCTTCCATTAAGTTTCTCCAAGATTTCTTGCGGAAAAGCGCAAGGTTTTAAATTATTTTTCATTACAGAAACAACCTTGACTTCTGCTTTAAATAATACCGTATTTTTCTCTATATTCAGAATTTTCTGAGCAAAAACAAGGCTTGCATTTTTAATTAAATCAATGCTCGTTTGAACCTCAATAACATCATCTAGATATGCAGGCGATAGATAATCTGCACTCACCGACTTAACAACAAAAACCATACCATGTTGTTTTGCCAGAGAGCCCTGCTCAAAGCCTAGATCCCTGAGATATTCAGTTCTTCCTCTTTCAATATATTTCAGATAGTTGGCATAAAACACAACCCCGCCAGCATCTGTATCTTCGTAATAAACTCTAATCCTTTGTTGATTCATTTACCAAATAAATCTTGTGCTTGCGCCTCTCTAACTTCACCCAAATGAGAAAAAGCAAGATCTGTAGCAACTCTTCCTCTTGGGGTTCGCATTATAAAACCCTGCTGAAGGAGGTATGGCTCTATCATATCTTCCAAAGTTGTCCTTTCTTCACCCAAGGCAGTCGCCAAAGTATCTAAACCAACAGGACCTGCTGAGAATTTATTAATGATCAGACTGAGGTAATCTCTATCGAGCTGCTCAAGGCCTGCTTCATCAACCTTAAGGGTTTCAAGCGCCTCCTTTGCAATATCTACATTGATGATTCCTTTTGTTTTAACGTCTGCAAAATCACGAACCCTTCTAAGAAGGCGATTTGCAATTCGAGGAGTTCCTCTAGAGCGTTTTGCAATCTCTTTTGATCCGTGTTTTTCAATTGTAATATTTAGAATGGAGGCAGATCTTTCTATAATTTCCTGCAGCTCATTAAGCTTATAAAAAGACAGTCTATGGACAATACCAAATCTATCCCTCAGAGGTGAGGTTAGCATTCCAGCTCTCGTTGTTGCGCCTATCAGGGTGAATGGAGGTAATTCGAGCTGAACTGAGTGAGCAGCAACTCCTTCACCAACCAAGATATCTAATTTGAAATCCTCAAGAGCAGGATACAAGATTTCTTCAACAACAGGATTCAGCCTGTGTATTTCATCAATAAAGAGGATATCAAATGGCTCTAGTTTTGTGAGTATTGCAGCCAGGTCACCTGAGCGCTCAAGAACAGGCCCTGAAGTTTGTTTAATACCTGCACCCATCTGGTTGGCAATGACATTCGCTAGGGTTGTTTTTCCAAGTCCAGGAGGTCCATAAATGAGGCAATGGTCAAGAACATCTGAACGAGATTTTGCAGCTTTGATGAATAATGACATTTGTGATTTAACATCTTCTTGACCAATATAATCTGCAAAAGAATTAGGACGCACAGAGGCAGTCTTGAGATCTTCATTTGATTGATTTTCACCACCAATCAATCTGTCCTCTTCAATCATGCAAAATATTTTATTAAAAGATTATTATTTGTATTTTAGACCAATCAATAACTTGGATTATTGTTTATATAAAACTAGAATTAGATCTTGAGTCATATATTGGATTGAAATTAAAATGAAAGGTATAATTAACGGATTAACTTATTATCATTTTTTTCAATGTCAAATATTGCGGTACTGAGTGTAAATCATCAATTGGCTCCAGTTGAAATCAGGGAAAAAGTAGCGTTTGCTCAAAATGAATTGCCATCAGCTATATCCAGTTTATTAGCTGTTCAAGACATCAAAGCATGTGTAATTTTCTCTACTTGTAATAGATCAGAGATTTATGTTTCTCATTCATCAAAAAATATTCGTGAAGTCTTAATACAATATATGGCTACAACCCATGCTATTGATCAATTATCTCTTGAACAATATATTTCCTTTTACGAATCTAATGAGGCAATAGAACATACTTGCAAAGTGGCTTGTGGTTTAGAGTCTTTAGTTTTAGGAGAGCCACAAATTTTTGGTCAACTCAAAGAGGCTTATCACTTTTCAAAGACGCAAGGTGCATTAGATAAGATTCTGGAAAAACTTTTTCAACACGTATTCAAGACGGCCAAAAAAGTTAGGACAGATACAAATATTGGATCATCTCCAATTTCAGTTGCCTATTGTGCGGTTAAGCTCAGTGAAAAAATATTTACAACTCTCGAAAATCAAACAGTGCTATTAATTGGTGCTGGTGAGATGATTGAATTGAGTGCTCAGCATCTCAGTAAAAAGGGCGTCAAGGATATGATTTTTGCAAATAGAACACTCGAAAATGCTCAGCCTATTGCACTTAAACATAATGCTGAAGCAATCACTCTAAAAAGTTTGTCCGAAAATCTGCATAGAGCTGATATTGTCATCACTTCAACTGCAGCGCCCATTCCAATTATTGGTAAGGGCCTCATAGAAACCGTTCTTCATCAAAGAAAACATCAGCCAATGCTTTTGATCGATCTTGCCATTCCAAGAGACATCGAGCCTGAAGCAAATCAACTAGAAGACGTCTTTCTTTACACCGTTGACGACTTACAACAAATTGCAAATAGTAATCTTGAGGATAGACTCAAGGAGAAAGTAATTGCAGAAAAAATAATCCAAATAAGAAGTGTTGATTTCCTTGAGTGGATTAACAATATTCCTAATGAAGAGGTTATTAAAAACTATAGAAGTCAAGCGAACTTACTTAAAGATGAGCTTCTTCAAATTGCACTCAGAAAACTGAAGTCCGGATCTAATCCAGACTTAGTTGTTGAAGAGCTTGCAGACAAGCTAACAAATAAACTCCTTCATCAGTCCTTAGAAAATATAAAAAAACCAGCTAAATCTAAAGAAACTTCAGAAAATGTAGTTGGTAAAGATACTAAAAAGCATACCAAGATCGGAAACTAATGAACCCTTCTATCCTTGCTAAGTTAGAGCAGTTGTCAATGCGCCTTGAAGAAATCAATGCGCTTCTATCGGATCAGTCAATTGCCTCCGACCAAAATAAATTTAGAGAACTTTCAATAGAACACTCTCAGTTATCTCCCGTTAATGAAAAGTATGAGGAGTATTTATCAACCGTTGATGACATAAATGCGGCAGAAAAACTGCTTGAAGAGGAAGATGACGACATCCAAGAAATGGCTGAGGAAGAAATTCTTTCTGGTCAAAAAACTTTAGAGCAACTCGAACTTGACCTTAAAAAGGCTCTTCTCCCAAAAGATCCTAATGACTCTAGAAATATTATTATAGAAATCAGGGCTGGAACAGGTGGCGATGAAGCCAGCATTTTCTCTGGTGATCTTTACAGAATGTACACTCGCTATGTTGAGAAATCGAAATGGCAATTAGAAATCTTAAGCTCAAACATGGGTGAGCATGGTGGATTTAAAGAAATCATAGCAAGAATTAGTGGGACTAATGTTTACTCAAAACTTAAATTTGAATCGGGTGCACATCGTGTTCAAAGAGTTCCAGAAACTGAATCTCAAGGCAGAGTTCATACTTCTGCTTGTACGGTCGCAGTGATGCCAGAAGTCTCAAGTATTGAAGAGGTTAATATCAATATGAATGATGTCAGAGTTGACACGTTTAGAGCCTCTGGAGCTGGGGGTCAGCATGTCAACAAAACCGATTCAGCTGTCAGAGTCACTCATATCCCAACCGGCACAGTAGTTGAGTGTCAAGATGGGCGCTCTCAGCATAAAAATAAAGCACAAGCTATGTCTGTATTAGCATCTAGAATTCTTGATGCACAGCAGCAAGAACAACAAAAAGAGCAGGCTTCACAAAGAAAAGAGCTAGTTGGAAGTGGTGATCGCTCTCAAAGGATTAGAACTTATAATTACCCCCAAGGGAGAGTCACTGATCATCGAATTAATTTGACTCTATATAAGTTAAATGAGGTCATGGAAGGTGAACTAGAATCAATCATTGACCCATTGATCATTGAGCAGCAAACCAATCAGCTAACAGAGCTCAATGCAACGCTTTAAATTCTTTTTGGAAAAAACTGAGCAATAAAAAAAAGTACGCCTAACGTTATTACAATTGTAGGTCCTGTTGCCAAATCAAAATCAATCGAAAAATACAGTCCCATCAGAACTGAAGAAATGGATACAATCATGGACGTTACTATCATTGCAAGGGGTGAATTTGAAAAGACTCTAGCAATAGCAGGTGGAATGATCAATAGTGATGTGATAAGAAGCACCCCAACGATTTGGACTGAAACTGAAACTGCCAAAGCTATTAAAAACATAAATAGAAGGTCATAAAACATCTTATTAATCCCTTCTGCCTTAGCAAGCTCTTCATTAAGTGTAAGTAATAATAATTTTTTCCAGTTCATTACTAAGATTGAAATGACGATCACTGCAACAGAGAATATCCAATATATATCACTTGTTGTTATAGATAAAATATCGCCAAATAGATAAGAAAAATAATCAGTATTTTGATTTCCAATGATCCCCAAAACCACAATTCCCAGCGATAGTGAAATATGAGAGAAAATCCCCAGAACAGCATCACTTGACCAAAACTCTTTTTGTTGTAATATCACGATTAGTGTTGCAAACAGACCACCAATAAAAACTAAACCAAAGTTAATACCTAGTCCAGTTACCAGGCCCAAAGCAACACCCAATAGAGCACTGTGGGAGATTGAATCAGAAAAATATGAGAGCCTCTTCCATATAACGAAACAGCCTAAAGACCCAGCAATGACCGAAACACCTATCGCTGCAACTATAGCTCTATAAATAAAATCGTCCATTGTCTATAAAGCCTGAATGATCTTAGTGACAGTCCTTACACAAGCCATAAAGGTAAAGAGAATGATCAGTCAACTCAAAGCCGTGTTTTTTTGCAATCTGAATTTGGTGTTGCTCAATAACATCATCTTGAAACTCTATAATCTTATTACACTTCACGCAAACTAAATGGTCATGGTGTTCCAAGCCGCACAATTCATAAACCGCCTGGTTGTTCTCGAAATTAAGTTTCTGCACGATCCCTGATTCTTCAAATTGTGACAGAACACGGTAAATTGTTGCAACGCCCACCTCTTCATGTTGATCAATGAGAACTCTGTATATGTCCTCAGCACTGAGGTGATGATTTGGAGACTTCTCTAAGACCTCTAAAATTTTCAGTCTTGGCAGGGTAACTTTTAGACCAGCACTTTTTAAATCTTCAGCATCCATTAAAAAATCCTTAAGGTAAAATCTACTTTATATTTTATATGTTTATAGCTATGAAGAAATTAACTTTTATTTTGCTTATCGCTTTGATGGTTACTGGTTGTTCTAATTCTCTTCCAAAAACCCCTGAACTTCCAAAGATGCCTAAGCTTTCGTTGCCAGAGCTTCCAAAGATGCCTAAGCTTTCGTTGCCTAGCTGGGCAAAGCCAAAGTTGCCTTCAATTGATGTCTATAAGCCAACCATTATGCAGGGTTCAGTTTTAGATATGAGTGAAGTCAATAAGCTTCAATTAGGAATGTCAAAAGAGAGTGTCATGAATCTAATTGGCTCGCCTAGTATTATTGACCCATTTCACCAATATCAATGGGACTATATCAATCATTCTTCGATTGAAGGAGAAATTGAAATACAGTACCGCTTAAGATTGATTTTTAAAGACAACCTTTTGACTGAAATTGATAAAAGTGGACTGGAAAGCTTATCAAACGATAAGTAACTCCTTTAGTTATTTTTTTTGATAACTAGATTTTTCAGTGTTTATTTAGCTTATCAACTAAAATAAACGAATGTCAAAACTAATAGTAAATAACTTAAGCTGCCAAAGGGGCTACAAACTCCTCTTTGAAAATTTATCGTTTGAGTTAAATTCTGGAGAAGTATTAAAAGTCTCTGGTCCAAATGGTTCAGGCAAGACCTCATTAATGAAAATACTTGCCGGTCTTAGTTCATTTGAGACAGGCTCAATTGATTATGATGACACTAAAATTAATAGTGAGAGATACAATCTTGATTTTCTTTATCTAGGTCATTTGGCCGCTCTTAGTCCAGAGTTAAGCTGTTTAGAAAATTTAAAATATACAATGCGCCTCGGAAATGATAATCTTGATTTAGATTTTTCTGATGCCCTTAAAAAGGTTGGCTTAAAAAAATTTGAAAATGAGCTTGTAGGCAAACTGTCAGCTGGTCAGAAAAAAAGAATCGCACTTTCTCTTTTATTCATTACTCAATCCAAAGTATGGCTTTTAGATGAGCCTTTTTCAGCACTTGACTCAAAGGCAATCAAAATAATTGAAACTAGAGTTGAGGATCATTGCAACTCTGGCGGCATCTGCATCCTAACTACGCACCAGGAATGTAATATTAAAAACTTGAAGGAGATTTCTCTTTGAACATCTTCGTGCAAACAATGACAAGGGATCTTAAAATGGCCTTGAGAAATCCGTCAAGTTTCTTGAACCCTCTTATGTTTTTTGTAATCTCAATCTCTTTATTTCCGATTGCAATTAGTCCAGAAGCGCAAACTTTATCAAGCATTGCACCTGGAATAATTTGGGTTATAACAATGCTTTCAGTTCTATTATCTCTCAATTCATTATTTCACTATGACTATGATAGTGGGGTTCTAGAGCAAATGGTTATTTCTCACCACTCATTGCCTTTAATCTTACTGGCTAAAACTTTAGCTCATTGGATGCTTTCAGGGCTTCCAATAATCATTTTGTCTCCTTTTCTTGGAATGGCACTCTTTATAAATACTGAAGGCATCTATATTCTCGTTTTGACTTTAATTATAGCTACGCCATGTCTAAGTCTGATTGGCTCAATTGGAGCCTCCCTGGTTGTTGGCATTAAAAACTCAGGAATGCTGTTATCTCTATTAATTCTCCCCCTTTTCATACCGATTTTGATTTTTGCAACAAGCGCAGTATCTCAATCTCAATCTAATCTTCCAATTGATGGTCAGTTATATTTTCTAGGATTTATCTTAATTCTAAGCTTACTTATAACGCCTTTTTTAAGTGCACTATCATTAAAAATAAGTCTGGAATAGACTTTACTTCTCCAAGTTAAAGATTATAATTAACTAACGCTGATTTGTTCCGATTGCTAGCGTTGTCGCATTATGTGACTAAAACAAGCTAAAGCTGGCCTCTATTTCATGAAATCCATCTTTAGTATTAAATAATTTTATAGGATTTTATTATGATATTTACTTCTGAATCTGTTTCTGCTGGTCACCCCGATAAAGTTTGTGACCAAATTTCTGATGCCATTCTTGATGCTGCACTTAATCAAGATCCTAACTCTAGAGTTGCTGTAGAGACACTTGTCAAAGACAATCAAGTCGTTTTAGCTGGAGAAATTACAACTGATGCTAATATAGATTATGAATCTATAGTCAGAAAAACAATTCTTGGAATTGGTTATAACCAAGAGGAGTATGGATTCAATGGTGAAACATGTTCAGTTACGAATTTGCTTGGCAGGCAGTCTCAAGATATTTCAATGGGTGTCACCGAAAGTGATAGTCATGAACAAGGCGCAGGTGACCAAGGTCTTATGTTTGGTTATGCAGAAAATTCAACAGAAGAGCTAATGCCAGCCCCCATTATGCTGTCACATCAATTAGTCAGGCAGCAAGCAGATTTAATGCTAGATGGCTCGATACCTTGGCTTCGTCCAGACGCTAAATCTCAAGTCTCTTGCATCTATGAGGGTAATCAAATTGTAGGTATTGACGCTGTAGTTTTATCTACTCAGCACGATGGAGACATCTCACTTGAGGAGCTTAGAGAGAGTGTTTTAGAAAATATTATTAAGCCAATCCTTCCTGAAAAGTGGCTTACAAGCGAGACGCAATATCACATAAACCCAACAGGAAATTTTGAAATTGGAGGTCCGGTTGGTGATGCTGGACTAACTGGAAGAAAAATTATAGTTGATACATACGGCGGTATGGCTAGACATGGCGGTGGTGCTTTTTCAGGCAAAGATCCTTCAAAAGTAGATAGAAGTGCTGCCTATGCTACACGTTATGTTGCTAAAAATCTTGTGGCAGCTGGCATCGCTAAGCGCTGTGAAATTCAAGTTTCGTATGCAATTGGAGTTGCTGAACCAACGAGTATAAGTGTTGACACATTTGGAACTGGAGAGCTACCAAATCATGAAATTGTTGCTCTTATCAGAGAGCATTTTGATCTTCGCCCTAAAGGTTTAATTGCAATGCTAGATTTAAAACGTCCAATTTATCAGCAGACTGCGAGTTATGGTCACTTTGGGAGAAAAGAAGACTCAATTAGCTGGGAGAAAACTGATAGAGCAGATTTACTAAAATAGTTTCTTTTTTATATGTTTTTGGTATAATACGTCTCGTGCCAAGGGGCGTTGCATTGAAAATATTTTTTCAATCAGGCTTGGCAATCAAAACGACGCTCATTTTTTTAACTTAACGGGAAATAAAATGAGCGATTCTACAATAGATAATAGTGGCTTTAAAGTAGCCGATCTCAACCTTGACTACAAAGTAGCTGATATTAATTTAGCAGATTTTGGTCGTAAAGAAATTGAGCTTGCAGAAGCTGAAATGCCTGCATTAATGGCTCTTAGAGAAAAGTACAGCAAAGAGCAGCCTCTTCAAGGCGCAAGAATTATGGGCTGTATTCATATGACAATCCAAACTGCGGTCCTAATGGAAACATTAATTGATCTTGGAGCTGAAATTCGTTGGTCATCTTGCAATATTTTTTCGACACAGGATCATGCTGCTTCTGCAATGGCAGCAAGAAATATTCCTGTATTTGCCTGGAAAGGTGAGACTGAAGAAGAGTTCTTGTGGTGCATTGAGCAAACTATTCTTCATAACGGTAAGCCATGGGATGCCAACATGATTCTTGATGATGGCGGTGATCTAACGGGCATGGTCCATGATAAGTATCCAGAAATGCTCGATAAAATTCATGGCATCAGTGAAGAAACAACAACGGGTGTTCATCGCCTTTTAGAGATGATTGAGAGTGGTGAACTTAAAGTTCCTGCTATCAATGTAAACGATGCTGTTACTAAGGCAAAAAATGATAACAAGTATGGTTGTAGGCACTCTCTTAATGATGCTATTAAGCGAGGTACGGATATGCTTATGTCAGGCAAGAAGGCCTTATTGATTGGTTATGGCGATGTTGGTAAAGGATCTGCTATGTCACTTCGTCAAGAAGGAATGATTGTTAAAATTTCTGAAATTGATCCTATATGTGCTTTCCAGGCGTGCATGGATGGCTTTGAAGTGGTTTCACCTTATATTGATGGAATCAATACTGGTTCTGTAGATTGTATCAATAAAGATTTACTAGCCAACACTGATTTAATTGTCACAACGACTGGAAATACTAATGTTTGCGATGCTTCAATGCTTCAATGCCTCAAAGCAGGCTCTGTAGTGTGTAATATTGGTCACTTTGATAATGAAATTGATACAGCATACATGCGTAAAAATTGGAAATGGGATGAAGTGAAAGCGCAAGTTCATCGCATCTATCGCTCTGATGATAAAAATGATTACTTAATTCTTCTTTCAGAAGGTCGTTTAGTTAATTTAGGAAATGCAACTGGACACCCTTCTAGAATTATGGATGGCTCATTTGCAAACCAAGTTCTAGCACAAATGCATCTTTATAGTAATAAATTTGCTGACTTACCAAAAGACCAGAAACCTGCTAATGTTACTGTCGAGCTTCTCCCTAAGAAACTTGACGAAGAAGTAGCGGCTGGAATGGTAGGTGGCTTCGGTGGTGTTATGACTGTCTTAACGGATACGCAAGCAAAATACATCAATACGCCTAAGGAAGGCCCTTTTAAACCAGAGGCCTATAAGTACTAAGATTTTTTTGTGATTATTAAAAAATGCGGGTTTATCCCGCATTTTTTTTAAAATTTAAATGTAAACCCTCAAAACTTTGTGGTGAGGTAAAATTTTTGTTATTTCTTAGTTGAATTTCAATGTCTAACTTAGACCTCGACACAAGCAAATCATTTCAGAATTTAATCCTCAAGTTACAGAGTTATTGGGCTGAAAAAGGCTGCGCAATTACTCAGCCATTTGATATGGAGGTTGGTGCAGGAACTTTTCATCCTGCAACCTTTCTAAGGTCAATAGGACCCGAGCCCTGGAAAGCAGCTTATGTTCAGCCCTCAAGAAGACCCGGGGATGGTCGTTATGGTGAAAACCCTAATCGTCTTCAACACTATTATCAATTCCAAGTTTTATTAAAGCCATCGCCTGATGATATTCAAGACTTATACCTTGGCTCACTCACAGCAATCGGCATTGATTTAAAAATGCATGATGTTAGATTTGTAGAGGACAACTGGGAATCACCCACACTAGGGGCCTGGGGTCTTGGATGGGAAGTCTGGCTAAATGGAATGGAAGTGAGTCAGTTTACTTACTTCCAGCAAGTAGGTGGACTCTCATGCAAACCTATTTCAGGAGAGCTGACTTATGGTCTTGAGAGACTAGCAATGTATTTGCAAGGCGTTGATAGCGTTTATGATCTAATTTGGACAGAGGGGCTTACCTATGGTGATGTATTTCATCAAAATGAAGTTGAGCAGTCAAAATATAACTTCGAGATTGCAGATACTGAAGTTCTTTTCAGGCAGTTTGATGAAGCCGAGGCTATGAATTTAAAACTTATTGAGGAAAATCTTCCTTTCCCTGCATACGAACAAACTATGAAGGCGTCTCACATTTTTAATCTTCTTGATGCAAGAAAAGCAATCAGTGTAACTGACAGAGCAAGATTCATTCGAAGAGTAAGATCTATGAGTCAAAAGGTTGCAAAGGAATATTATGACTCAAGAGAAAGACTAGGCTTTCCAATGCTAAAAAAATAGTTTTATTGAAACTAATGAGGCCTTTTCACTCAATTTATAATAAAGTCTTAGTTTGGTCATCCAGTAGGTTTGCCATTTTATGGCTCTCTATCATAAGCTTTTTAGAGTCCATCATTCTTCCACTGCCACTTCAAGATTTATTGTTGGCATCAATGTCCTTGAGAAATAGGTCAAAGGCATTCTATTTTGCCGCTATTTGTACTTTTGCCTCTGTTTTGGGTGCAATTTTAGGGTACTTCATTGGAGTACAAGCTGAAAATTATATTTTGCCTATATTGGTTAATTTAGGTTACGAGTCAAAGTTCAATACTGCACAAATTTACTTCCAAACTTACGGCATTTATATAATCCTCATTGCAGGTTTTAGTCCAATCCCTTATAAAGTTTTTACAATTGCGGCTGGAATGATGTCGATGGCTTTATTTCCCTTTATCGTATTTTCTTTAATTGCTAGAGGTGCGAGATACTTTTTAATTTCTTTTCTAGTAAGAAAATTTGGAAAAATGGCTGATGCGTGGTTAAATAAGTATATCGACTGGCTAGGGTATTTTCTGATTATCGCTATTGCTTTATTTCTATGGTATGAATACTAAACTAATAAATCTTCTCTTATTAATTTTTCTATCAGGCTGCCTAACGAACCAGCCTGGGCAAGTTACTGTTGAAGAAAAATCATTCAACGTAATTGATGTAAAAAGCTCAAAAACTTCATCCAAATCAAGCAAAACAAATATTAAAAAGGACTGGTCATTGCCAGTTGACGCATCAATTCTTAAAAACTATTCAGAAAAGGACGGTCATTTTGGTCTAACTTATAATAATAGCTCAGGCCAAGAGGTAAGGGCAGTAAGAAAAGGTGAAGTGGTATACAGTGGAGACAGGATGGCTAGTTATGGAAAGATGATCATAATTAAACACTCTTATGGTTTTTATAGCATCTACAACCAAAATCAAGAGCTGCTTGTGAGTGAGGGTGACACAATTGAAAAGGGTCAGTTAATTGCATTAACTGGTGACAAACCTTTTTATTTCGAAATGAAAAAATACGAAGAACCTATTAATCCATTAAAATACCTCTGATGAATGACTTTATCCAAAATATAAGCCCAATTCAAACCATTGCAGTTCTTCTGGTCATTACGATTATTACGCATGTTGTTTTAGGTAGTATTTTAAAACAAATTACCAAACACTCTGGTAGCACCAAAACCCAAATCGATGATTATTTAATTGGTGCTATTTCAGCGCCCCTTAAACTTCTCATTTGGTATGGTTGGCTATATTTTTCTCTAAAAGAGCTAACATCTGAGATTCAATCATTAAATGATATTGTCGGCTATATCGCTATTGCGCCAGTATTTATTTTAACTTGGGGAATCTTAAGATTAATCTCAAGCGTTGAAAACTATCTTTTAGAATCTGAAGGCAGTGTTGACAAAGACTCTATTCGACTCTTTACCCGCTTAGTTAAGATTCTTTTTGTATTTGCTATCATCCTTGGTGTTGCCCAATTTTATGGTTATGCGGTCTCTTCCATTCTTACCCTGGGTGGTGTTGGTGGAATCGTTGTTGGCTTTGCAGCAAAAGATATGCTTGCGAATGTTTTTGGTGGTCTCATGATTCAAATGGATAAGCCATTTTCAACTGGTGACTGGATTCGAACAACTGACAAAAGTATCGAAGGCGTTGTAGAGAAAATTGGCTGGAGGATGACACGAATTAGAACGTTCACTAAAAATCCTGTCTACGTTCCAAACTCGATCTTTGCGACAATCCCAATTGAAACTCCATCGAGGATGACCAATAGACAAATACATGAAGTTATTGGAATTAGATATGACGACATTGCACAAATGGAGAGCATCATCAAAAAAGTAGAAGAGCTATTAACGAATAGCGAAAACATTGATAATGATCTACCTTGTCGAGTTAATTTTGATTTATTTAATGCGTCATCACTAGACTTTGTTATTTGGGCATCCAGCTCTCTTACAGATGCAGGCGAATTTAAGAAATTTAAAGGAAAGTTACTTCTTGATATAGCACACATCATTGCTGATCATGGAGCTGAGATTGCATACCCCACTCAAACTTTACACATTCAGAAAGCATAAATGACCATCTCCAAGCTTCATATTCGCACTTTTGGGTGTCAAATGAATGAGTACGATTCTAATAAAATGAGTGACGTCCTTAAAGCATCCCATGGCTTAGATCTAACTGAAGATATCAGCGAAGCTGACGTTTTATTAATAAACACCTGCTCTATTCGCGAAAAAGCTGAAGATAAGCTATTTCACCAATTAGGTCGCTGGAGAAAACTTAAAGAAAAAAATCCAAACTTAGTGATTGGAGTCGGTGGCTGTGTTGCTTCGCAAGAAGGTGATCTCATTCTCAAAAGGGCTCCATACGTTGATATGATATTTGGACCACAAACTCTTCATCGACTTCCAAATATGCTGAATGAAGCACTCAATGAAAATGAAATAAGTATTGATATTTCTTTCCCTGAAATTGAAAAATTTGACCACTTGCCTGAGCCTCACAGTGATGGTGCTTCTGCTTTTGTTTCGATTATGGAAGGATGCAGCAAATACTGCACATTTTGTGTCGTCCCCTACACAAGAGGTGAAGAGATATCTAGGCCATTCAATGATGTAATTCAAGAAGTCGAAATACTAGCGAATCAGGGCGTTAAAGAAGTGAATCTTTTAGGGCAAAATGTCAACTCCTATAGAGGCTTAATGGATGATGGAGAAATTGCGGATTTAGCTCTTTTAATTGCAATCGTTGCCCAAATTACCGGTATCGAGCGAATAAGATATACCACGTCACACCCTGTAGAGTTCAGTAATCGACTGATTGATGCATACGCCGAAGTGCCAGAACTGGTCTCTCATCTTCATCTTCCAGTTCAAAGTGGCTCAGACAAAATACTAGGGTTAATGAAAAGAGGACACACTGCAATTGAGTATAAATCTAAGATAAGAAATTTAAAGAAGATTAGACCTGATATATCTATTTCTTCAGATTTTATAATTGGTTTTCCTGGTGAAACAGAAAAGGACTTTAACGATACTGTCAGCTTAATTGATGAAATTGGCTTTGATAAATCTTTCAGTTTTATCTACTCTAAAAGACCTGGCACCATAGCCTCAAGTATGCCAGATGATGTAAGCCCAGAAATAAAAAAACAAAGACTTGCAATTATTCAAGATAGGCTGAATGCTAACACTGAAGAGATTTCTAAATCCATGATTGGGAGTCTTCAACAAGTTTTAGTTGAAGGTGCTTCAAAAAAAGGTGGGACCTTATCCGCTAGAACTGAAAATATGAGAACTGCTCACTTTGCTGGAAGCAATGATCTCATTGGAAAGATAGTAACAGTCAAGATTCTCGATGGAATTGGGAACTCTCTTCAGGCTAGTTTAGTAGACAATTCAGAGCCTTAGCCATAACTTTGAAAACCAATAATATCGCCCTGCCTCTTTATAGGGCATAGTGCAGTTATATCGGCTGCGTCCAATTGCTAGAGGCTCATTTGGCCATATACTTACTGACTGCAGACCATCCCATTTAAGATTAGCCTTATCCTGACCAGAGACATAGCAAGAAAAATTACTTTTTTCATAGCTGGTCAGCTCTCGAGAGAAGTTAAGATTCAATACCGGCATCAGATCTCCTGAAAAAATCATTGACCTCGGATCAGAGCTTTCAATCGGCATGGCTAGTGTTTTAACTTTGAGAGAAAAACTATTCATTTGTGCATATGGACCTGACATTGAAAATCTAGGTATATTTAAAAAGTCACTTGTTTGACTTGCAACGCCGGACTGCTGTCCAAAGGCAATGTAACCCTCTGACTTAAGGTACGAGTAAGACGAGTCATCAAACTCCCCATATGGATAAGCAAAAAACTTATCATTTGTGCTCATTTCAGTCGCTATCCTTTCCTGGGCTGAAAGGATCTCATCTTCAATAATCTGAGCACTCTGATTAACTAAATGAAGATGATTAACGCTATGGTTATAAATATCGACCAAAGGTGCCATTTCACGAAGTTGACTCCAAGTCATCATAGATGCATATTTTTTATCAATAGGGTTAGTAGATACAAAAACTGACATCGGAAATTGATATTCAACTAACAATGGAAAAGCTTCAGTGTAGATTGATAAAAAACCATCGTCCGCTGTAAGACTTATACAATTGGGTGGCAAGCTTTCTTTTGACTGAAGACTACTGATTACATTTTTTAATGGAAGAACACTGTAATCATTATTTTTTAAGTATTCTAGGTGCTGCTTAAAGATCTCTGGTGAGGTGCTCGTTGACTTAGGTCCGTCATCAGAGAAACGATGATACACAAGAAGAACGCAGTCATTCTCTAGAGCATGTGAACTAAAAGGAGTATAAATTAAAATTACAACTAAGAGCTTTAAGAGAATTTTAGATAGATTCATAAGTTAAATGATAAATTAATTATGAAGCAAAATCATGCAACTTAACATTTGTTTTCAATGGAATTCAGTAAAATATAAATCATGAAATTTACTCTCAATATAAAGCGCTCTGAACAGCTTGTTAATATTTGTGGAAGCTTAGATAAAAATCTAGAAAATTTAGCCACTAATCTTGATGTAGATATCTCTAATAAAGGGGCTGATTTTAATATTAAGGGTGACAATGCTGACAAAGCCGTTTCTGTCCTTCAAGAGCTATTAATCCTGTCCGAAAAGAAGACGATTGATTTTAGTGATATTGATCTCAGCATCAAATCACTCAGCCGTCCAAATGGAGAGGCAAAATCAGTCACAATAAAGACCAGTAAAAAGCATATACATATTAGAAGCGACAACCAACAAAAATATGTGAACTCAATCATTGAAAATGATGCAGTTTTTGCGATTGGACCCGCAGGAACAGGAAAGACATATTTAGCTGTTGCAAGAGCTGTTGAGGCCCTTGAAAATTCAAATGTAAAAAGAATAGTTTTAGTCAGACCAGCAGTCGAGGCTGGAGAAAAATTGGGCTTTCTACCTGGCGACCTGAGTGAAAAAGTGGACCCATACCTGCGACCGATTTATGATGCTCTATACGAGTTTATTGGCTTTGAAAGAGTCAATAAATTAATAGAAAAACATGTCATAGAAGTTGCTCCATTAGCTTTCATGAGGGGCAGAACACTTAACGAGTCATACATCATTCTTGATGAAGCTCAAAACACCACAATACCCCAAATGAAAATGTTTTTAACGAGGATGGGTTTTGGCTCAAAAATGGTCATAACAGGTGACGTGACTCAGATTGATTTACCAAATCCAAGCCAATCTGGGCTAACTGACGCAATCAAAATTCTTCAAAATATTGATCAAATTGCTTTTTGTCATTTCGGTGCCCATGACGTCGTAAGACACCAGTTAGTTAAAAAAATTGTAAGTGCTTACGACAAAAACTAAATGAGTTCTCAAAAGAAAATTATAGTGGGTCTTTCTGGCGGCGTCGATTCGTCAGTCACTGCATACTTATTACTTCAACAAGGCTTTCAGGTTGAGGCCTTATTTATGAAAAATTGGGATGAGGATGATGATGATGAATATTGCAGTGCATCAGAAGATCTTGCAGATGCTCAGCAGGTCGCTGACTTATTGGGAATTAAGCTGCATACAGTCAACTTTTCTCACGAATACTGGGAAGATGTTTTTGAGCATTTTTTATCGGAACATAAAAAAGGTAGAACGCCCAATCCTGACGTATTGTGCAACCAAAGGATCAAATTTAAAGCCTTTCTAGACTACGCAAAGGACCTTGGTGCAGATAAAATTGCCACGGGCCACTACGCCAGAATTGCAAATGAAAATGGAAAATATTTCCTTAAAGCTGGAGTTGATGGAAACAAAGATCAAAGTTACTTTTTGCATTTACTGAACCAGGATCAACTCTCACAAAGCTTATTTCCTTTGGGTGAAATTGATAAAAAAGAAGTGCGTGAAATTGCGAAGAATCAGCAATTTGGGAATGCAGATAAAAAAGACTCAACAGGTATATGTTTTATCGGTGAAAGACCATTTTCAGAATTCTTAACTACCTTCCTTCCTAAAGAAAAAGGCGATATCATTGACCAGGATGGTTCTTTTATTAAACACCACAATGGTCTCCCCTTTTATACAATAGGCCAAAGAAAGGGTCTAGAGATCGGAGGTGGATTTGGAGAGTCTCAAGAGCCCTGGTTTGTTGCAGATAAGCTTGTTGATTCGAATAAAATTGTCGCTGTTCAAGGTAATCATCAAATGCTCTACCATAACTCACTTGTAGCAGATGATGTTCATTGGATTGATGAAGAGCCTCAGTTTCCAATCAATTGCAGCGCAAAAATACGGTATCGACAGGCCTCCCAAGAATGTAGTGTCAATATCAAAGATGATGGAACTATACAAGTTAATTTTAGTGATCCTCAAAGAGCTATTACACCAGGGCAATCAATCGTTTTTTACAATAGTGATACTTGTCTTGGAGGGAGTGTAATAAAATCAAGGGCCAATGAATAAATCAGCAAAACAAACTATTGCACTAGCAAGTATATTTCAGTCCTCAGCGCTAGTTCACCAGCTTGCCGTCTCGGGAAAATGTGATAGTCATACGAATAAAGCAAGCCTTAACAGTATTGTAAGTAATAGCGATTCAATAGATGAAATTTTTACTTCGCCTGAGGATCTTAAAATTGGCTTTGACTCCTTAAAGCTTATTCTTGAGAAGAAAACCATTGATATGCATAACGTTATGATCTATACAACAGCCCTCATTAATCTAGAAAAAAAATTAATGAAAAAACCTAAACTCTTAACTCAAATCTCAGAAGAAATTAATCTTATCAATAAGCAAGAGTTTTTTGATATTTATCATAGCAATTCGATTGCCCGACTGGCTGAGCTCTATAAAAACACTTTGGGTAGCCTCAATCCAACAATTATGGTTCGTGGAGAGCAAATATACTTATCGAATCAACATACTGCGAATCATATAAGGGCGCTTCTCTTAGCAGGAATAAGGGCTGTCTCTTTATGGAAAAATCAGGGCGGAAAAACTTGGCATTTGTTATTAGGTAAAAAGAAAACCCTGGAATATATTAAATCTTTGGCAAATTAAGCTAATACAAACAAATGCTTGCATAAATGAAGGTGAGACTCTATAATTCATGTTTTCTTAATTTAAGCATTAATAAATAAATATGGCCAACTCAGCAGGTTCTAAAAAACGCGCAAGACAGGCAGTTAAGCGCAACAAACACAACTCTCAAATTAGAGCAAAAGTACGCACCTTTATTAAAAAGGTTACTCATGCGATTGATGCTGGAGACAAAAAAGAAGCCACGAGTGGTTTTACAGATATGCAAAAAAATATGGATCAAGCGGTCAGCAAAGGCTTAATCCATAAAAACCAAGCTGCAAGAAAAAAATCACGTATCAGTGCCCAAATTAAGGCACTTTAATAAGTTATCCTTAAGGTTAATTTATTGATTACAAAATCATTGATATAATTAAAACCCTCTTTTGAGGGTTTTTTTATATCTAAAATTGATTAATACTATGATTGATGAAAGCGACAAATCTTTATTTAGATCAACGGTTGATTTCCAAAAACCTCTCGATAAAGATAGCCACAAAAAACAAAACCCTCGCAAAATGAGCTCGAGTGCGCCGTTTGAAAATTATAGTTTTTTATACGAAGCCAATATAACAGGATCCGAGGTGATTACTCACTTTAAAGATGGCTTATCGCCCAAAGTTCTAAAAAAAATGAAACAAGGTAATATTGGATCGACTCCATCAATTGATTTGCATGGATATAAAATTGAGCAGGCATGTCAATCAGTATCTGACTTTATACATTTCCATTCTGATAAAAGATTTATTCAAATCATTCATGGCAAGGGCTATCATTCAGATAATGGACTTTCAATTATGAAATCTCAAGTTGTGCACTACTTAAAGCAACACCCAAATGTCTTGGCTTTTTGCTCTTGCCCTCAAGAAATGGGAGGCACTGGAGCAGTCTTTGTGCACCTTAAAACTGATGTTTAATATTGATGAAATTTATAGTGTTTCACACTTTGTAAGATTGTGTAAGAATTCAATTGAAAAACACATCCCACAAAGCTTTATACAAGGTGAGATTTCAAATTTATCTAAACCATCTTCAGGTCACTGGTATTTCTCCCTTAAAGATGAAAATAGTCAAATCAGGTGCGCATTTTTTAGATTAAATCAACGCAAAATTCAGTTCACTCCTGAAAATGGTATGTCGGTTATCATTAGAGGAGTAACCACACTTTACCCTCAAAGAGGTGATTTTCAGCTTATTGTTCAGCAGATGGAGCCAGCAGGCGTTGGAAACCTGCAGTTGGCCTTTGATCAGCTAAAGAATAAGCTTCGGTTAGAAGGCTTATTTGACTCTGAAAACAAAAAAGAAATCCCAGAATATCCAGAGAAAATTGGCGTCATTTCTTCATCAACTGGCTCCGTCATTAGAGACATTATTGAAGTTCTTAAATCACGCTATCCGTTATCAGAGATATTACTCTATGATACGATTGTTCAAGGCGAAAATGCTCACCATAAGATTATTAAAGCACTCAAAGCAGCGGATGATCAAAAGCACTGTGATGTATTAATCCTTGCAAGAGGAGGAGGCTCTCTAGAGGACCTTTGGGCATTTAATGAAGAAGAGCTTGCAAGAGCAATATTTGATTGTTCAACGCCAATCATTAGCTCGATAGGTCATGAAACTGATACAACAATTGCAGATTTTGTTGCAGACTTGAGAGCACCAACACCTTCTGCAGCAGCTGTATCTGCAACCCCTGATGTTAATGCCATCCTTTATAATGCCGCAAAACTAAGAAAATATTTACTTGAATCAATAAAGCAATCTGTTGAATCCAACAAATACTCTCTAGCTCTCCTCAGACAAAGAATTATTGATCCAAGTCAGCAACTTCTTCTGAACGCACAAAAACTTGACGACTTGGAGCTCAGACTGATAAGAACCAATAAACGGATCATTGATGAGAACAAAAGAAAACTAAAATTGCTAATTTCTCAATTACAAAACTACTCTGAAAACTTTATAAAACTTCAAAAAAATCAGCTCTCTAATCGTGCGAGTGTTTTGAGCCTTCTCTCTCCACTTAACACTCTATCAAGGGGATATACAATTACACAAAATAAAAAAGGTGAAATAGTAACTTCGCACAACCAAATAAACTCTGAAGAATTGATTATTACTCAATTTCATGATGGAAAAGTTACTTCCAAAGTAGTCAATAAAGAGGATAATTAATTAACTCACTAAACGTTCAGTTATGAAATCAAATGTATCATTTTTTCGACGAATTGGCTCAATATCTTATGACCTCTTTCTAGTCTTTTCATTTGTTTTTTTTATTGCTGGAATCATAATCCTTATTAACAATAAAGAGCCAATTACAAATCCGTTTTTTTTCTTTCTAGTTACCTTACCAGTAATCTATTCATATTTTTCAATATCATGGGTAAAGGGCAAACAAACTCTAGGGATGAGGGCATGGAAATTTGAAATTATTCAAGAGGATGGGGGCAATATAACTTATTGGCAATCGGCTATCCGTTTTTTTCTAGCAATAATTTCATTGGCAGGAATAGGCTTTATTTTTCAATTTTTAAACAAAAATAAACTTCCATTTCATGACTATTATTCTCAAACTTATTTAATGACAATCTACAAAGAATTAGATGAGCAATAAATCACAAACTGGTTTAATTGGTTTTATTTATAAAAATAAAATCACCCTAATTCTAATCGTCATTCTTTTCGCATTAATCAAACAGAACATTATTGATAACAACTTTCCGGGAGTTGTCATTGATAAAGAGAGAGCTCTCAATCAAATAAAGCTGAATAATGAAAATTTAGAAAATGATAATGCCTCTCTTCAAAGCAAAATAGGTAGCTACACTCAGGAAGATTTAAATCTAATTGAATCAAAAGCAAGGTTTAAATATGGACTGATTAAAGAAGGTGAGTACTTTTTTAAAATAAATAGGGCCATTAAAACTGAACCATTAGCAGAAAATGATAGTGCTACTTTATAATTGACTAAACACTAAATTAAGGATGTTCTTGCGGACATGAACAAAGACAAATATTTTTTAATCGTTCCAGCAAGTGGTGTCGGCGCAAGAATGGGCTCTTCAGTCCCAAAACAATATTTAAAGCTTGAAAATGGCCTGACAATTATTGATCAAAGCCTTAAAACTCTTTTGGGAGTTAATCTGATTTCAGGCTTTATAGTTTCCTTATCAAGAACAGACTCTTTTTTTAAGTCTTCATCTTTTTTTAATCACTCAAAGCTTTTAGAAACTGTAGAAGGTGGCAAAGAGAGGTTCAATTCTGTACTGAACGCATTAAATTCTTTAAATGAATACGCCCAGCCCAATGACTGGGTTTTAGTTCATGACTCTGTCAGGCCATGCACAAAAAAGAGCGACATAGAAAAACTAATCCGAGAGGTTTCAAATGATTCTGTAGGAGGAATCCTCGCAACCAGGGCTATTGATACGGTTAAAGAAAAAAATGCAACTGGCCCAATATCAACTATTGATCGAAAAAAACTTTATATGGCTCAAACCCCTCAAATGTTTCGATTTGGCATCCTTAAAGAAGCAATTGAGAGCGCTATAAAACTTGATAATAAGATTACTGATGAATCTGAAGCGATTGAAAAATTGGGTCATTCAGTCAAAATTATTGATGGCTCTTCTAGTAACATCAAAATTACTTCAAAGGATGACATTGACTTGGCAAACTACTTTTTAAAAAAATTATGATCATTAAAACGGGCTTAGGGCAAGATTCTCATCAGTTTGAAAAAAAATCTGGCAAAGACTTGGTTTTGGCAGGTATTAAATTTGACTATCCATTCGGATTAAAAGGTAATAGTGATGCAGATGTCATTTTTCATTCAATCACAAACTCCATCTCAAGCATTACAGGTAAAAATATTTTAGGTGACGTTGCAGATCAACTTGTAAAAACGGGTACAAAAGATAGCGCAAAATACCTTCAAATAGCGCTTGATGATCTAGGGGATTGGAAAATTAATCATATTGCAGTTGCTCTTGAATGCGCAAAGCCAAAAATAGCTAACCATGTCGAAGCCATGAAGGAAAGCATTGCCAATACTTGTCAAATTAATCGATCAGATGTCGGCATTACAGCTACCTCCGGTGAAGGTCTCACCTCGTTTGGAAGAGGTGAAGGAATTCAAGCAATAACTATAATCACTGTTAGTAAATCATGACTTTAATAGACAACCCTACACGATCAAAAATCAATAAAATTCATTTCATAGGTATTGGAGGCTCTGGAATGAGTGGAATTGCTGAAGTGCTTGTCAATTTGGGTTATGAAATCTCTGGTTCTGATATTCAGTCAAGCCCAATTACTGAAAAACTTGAAAAGATCGGCTGTCAAATTAGTTACTCTCAAAAGGCTGAAAATGTCACAGGTAAACAGGCGGTCGTTGTCTCTTCAGCTATTAATAAAAATAATCCCGAACTTCAGGAAGCAAGACACCAAAGACTATTGATTGTTCCTAGAGCAGAAATGCTAGGAGAGTTAATGCGATTTCGATTTGGGATAGCTGTCTCTGGAACGCATGGCAAAACAACGACAACAAGCCTTATTGTTCATATAATGAGTGAAGCTAAACTGGACCCTACTTACATTATTGGTGGAATTATTAATGCGACAGGGATGAATGCAAAACTTGGTAAAAGTGACTACCTAATCGCGGAGGCAGATGAGAGTGACGCATCCTTTCTTCACCTTCAACCAATGTTAAGCGTCATTACAAATATAGATGAAGACCACATGTCAACTTATAACCATAACTACGATAATTTGACTGAGGCTTTCATCAGCTTTACCTCTAACCTTCCATTCTATGGCATTTGTGTTGCTTGTGTTGATGACAAAGGGGTTAAGAATATTCTTAAAAAAATTCATAGGCCAGTTTTAAGTTATGGATTTAGTGATTCAGCCGATGTAAAGGCTTCAAATGTATCGCAAAATGAAATGAAAATGTCGTTTGATGTAAGCTGTGTGAAGTATGAAAAAAGTTTTCCTATTTCACTCAACCTAATCGGCAGACATAACATCTTAAATGCACTTGCTGCAATAAGTATTGCTATTGAGCTCGATATTAAAATAGATGTTATTCAAAAAGCTCTATCCCATTTTAGTGGAGTATCTAGAAGACTAGACTATCACCAAAAACTTACTATCAACTCAAATAAGACTCCACTATTTGACGACTATGGCCATCATCCAAATGAAATATCTGAGGTAATAAGCACCTTGAGAAATACTTATCCAGACAAAAGGTTAGTTGTCATCTTTCAACCTCATAGATACTCTAGAACGAGAGATCTGTTTAATGAATTCGTTAGTAGTCTGTCTAAAGTTGATGCATTAATATTGCTCAATATATACTCAGCAAATGAAGCCCCAATAAATACAATTAGCTCATCAACACTTGCAGATTCTATAAGAAGAAGAAGCTCAATCGATCCAGTTGTTGCCAAAGATATTGCAGAAATAATTGAAATTATCCCAAATATCGTTACTGAGAATGATGTCATCCTTACCCTTGGTGCTGGTGATGTAAATAAAATTCCACATCAATTAAAAGATCATTTTTGTTAAAAGACTCTATGCTTAAATTTAATGAGCCAATGTCAAAACACTGCTCTCTAAGGTCTGGAGGCGCTACCAGTGAGTTTTTTCAACCCACAAATATTGATGAGCTTTCAGAATTTTTAAAAAATAACAAAAAGCCGGTTCTTCTGGTTGGCTTGGGCAGTAATCTTTTAGTGCGGGACAGCGGCTTTAAGGGTGTCACGATCCATACAAAAAATCTAAAAGAGCTATCGATTTCGAAAAACTTAATTGAATCTGGTGCAGGCACCTCCTTGGCTAAACTTTCTAGATTTGCTCTCGCGCAACTTAAATATGGAGCTGAATTTCTGAGTGCAATCCCTGGAACTGTAGGCGGCGCTCTAGCTATGAATGCTGGTGCTTTTGGCTCTGAAGTCTGGCAGTACGTCAGCTCTGTCAAAACAATGAGCCTTTCTGGAGAACTCCAAAATAGAACTCCGAAAGACTATGAAATTTCATACCGTTCGACATTGCATCGATTCAAAAATGAATTTTTTGTAAGTGCTACTTTCGACTTTAATCTTGAGAAACAAAATGATAATGTTGGAGAGCTTCTCCAAAAAAGAAATTCAACTCAGCCAATTGGCTTGCCAAGCTGTGGAAGTGTATTTAAAAATCCTAAAAATCACTACGCTGCTCAATTAATTGAGGATAGTGGTCTCAAGGGTTTTTGTGTTGGAGGTGCATGCGTATCAGAGAAACATGCAAATTATATTATTAACCAAGATAATGCATCAGCAATGGACATTGAGAATTTAATTGCCCACATACAAGAGACGATCAAAGTGAAGCACAATATTGCTCTTGAAACCGAAATAATCATCATATGATTGCGGTTCTCATGGGGGGCTACTCCGCTGAGAGAGAAATTTCACTTCTCAGTGGAATGGCAGTCTATGATGCCCTTTCTAATTCTAAATTAGACTGCTTTGCATACGATCTTACTAAAGATAATCTCGATCAACTGTGGTCAAGAGAATTTGATCAAGCATTTATCGTTCTTCATGGCAGGGGCGGCGAGGATGGATTTATTCAATCTGAGCTTGAAAAAAACAATATTTCATATACTGGATCTGGCGCCAAAGCTTCAAAGCTATGCATGGACAAAGCTGCAACCAAAGATTTATGGAGCAATCATAAACTTCCCCTCTCAGCTTCGATCGTTGCAACAAAAGGTAAAGATTTAGACACAGTTACATTTCCCCTACCTTGGGCTGTCAAACCGACCCTAGAAGGCTCAAGTAATGGGGTTACAAAAGTATCGAAGGAGTCAGAACTTGATGCCGCACTTGAAACAGCTTTTCAATATGGAAATCAGGCATTAGTTGAGCAGTGGATTGATGGCGATGAATATACTGTCTCAATATTAAATGGTGAAACTTTACCCAGTATAAAGATAATTTCAGATCATGATATTTATGACTATCATTCAAAATATTTCAGCAATAAAACTGAATACCTTTGTCCATCAGACTTAACACAAGAGCAGGAACTTAATCTCCAAAAAATTGCACTAGAAGCATTCAATTTAACCGGCGCATCGGGATGGGGGAGAGTTGATTTTATTCTTGATAAAGATAGAGTTCCTTTTCTACTGGAAATTAATACTGTGCCAGGTATGACATCTCATTCTCTTGTACCAATGGCTGCAAAAGCTTTAAATATAAGTTTTGAAGAATTAGTAATAAAAATACTACATGGCTAAAGAAAGACTCAATCGTCCAAAGCAACAAAAAAAACCACTAAAGAGTGTCTTAAAGAGGGCACTGAAGATCTGCATATTCTTTCTGATAGCTTTCTCAATTGCCTTTGTCGTATATCTTGTGGATCGCTCAAAATTACTGGAGCCTCATATCTCCTGGGAAATTGATGGCGAGCTAACTACTCATGCTCATCAATATGATGATTTAATTAAACCCGTTTTAAATAATAAATACCTGCTAAATTTGAATAAAATTAAAAGTAAGATTTATCAAAACCCATGGGTATTAAATGTTGAAACCCAAAGAATATTTTGGAATCGTATCAAGGTATCCATTAAGAAACACGATGTCGCAATGAGATGGGGCTCTCAAGGCTATATCTCTTCACAAGGTGTACTATTTAAGCCCAATCTGACAATCAACTCGGATGCGCCAATTGGATTAGTGTCAGAAGTATCTGTCAAAAATTTTTATGATGATTTCGTTCTATATCAATCAATCTTAGATCCGGTCAAAATCTCTACTTTCGAGAGAAACTCAATTGATGAGCTTACTCTAGAGAATAACATTAAAGTCATTCTAGGACATCAAAAGCAAAATGAACGACTTGAGATATTTGTAAAGTCTTTTGAAAAGTTAAAAAAATACAAAAAAATTCGGACAAGGGGTATTTTTGATATGCGTTATCCTAATGGCTTTGCGCTGAGCTATTCGCCATTATGACTGCATAGCATAGAGCCAAACTAATTGATGTCCAAAAAATGGAAAAGAACGTCAGAACGAAATCTAAATAACTATTCCCAATTAATCCTAATAAAGTTATAAAAAGAAATGGAGCAATAAAATTAATTATGAAGATATTCAGTCGAGCTCTAAATGATACTTGTATGCTCTTGTATGGAACGTCATTCGCAATGGATATCAAATTAAGTGAAATGGGTATTAATAACAAGTAAACGATTGGAAATAAGAAAGGAATAAACAAAGAAATTATTTGGCCCATTACGAGAGGAATAGACAAAAGAAGGAAGCGACCTACCCTTACATTAGGGATAACAATTCCCAATCTAGCAATAGAATTATTTCCTGATACAACTATTCGATAGACATTCATTAATAATGCTAAAGTTGCATAAATAAACATTAATAAATATATTAAAGGGAAGTTAACGTCACTCTCAAGCATGACTTCAGGGTTATATGTAGAATTTATGATATTCATGAGTTCAGGTAGTACGGTCGCCAATGGTAAGCACATTAATATCGGAAAAATACTAGCTTCTAGAAGCTTTCTCCAGTTAGAAAGTGAAAATGCTAAAGTCGCAAGGATAGTTTGGTTTATAGGAATATTGTTCATGATAAATTTGAATTGACTACGTTAATTGTAATGGTTAATTTGTCACCCGGTTGCAAAATATACTCTTCATTTAAGTCATTCCAAGCTCTTATTTCAGATACTTTTACTTTATATTTTTGAGCAATTAGTGAGAGATTATCACCAGATCTAACTGTGTAAACTATTTTTTTATTGATATCAATCCCTGTATTCATTATTTTAGCAAGCTCAGTCTTGTTTTTATTCTCATTCAAGATAACAAGCTCTTTACCAATTGAGAGCGGCTTAGAAGGGACAATTTGATTCCATCTGACCAGTTCATTCACAGTTACATCATGCTTGACTGCAATCAACCATAAGCTATCACCAGTCACCACTTTGTATACTTTTTTCTCTGAATTTTTATTGATATTTAGCCTACTTTTTTCCCTTTGAGCTTCAGACAAAGAATAGTATTCTTCGGATTCCTTTGCCAAAGGAACAATCAGATAACTGTTTAGCTTGATTAAGTCATTATTAAGCTCGTTAGCACTTTTAATTTGATCAACCGTCGTCTTATAGTTTTCAGCAATGAGACTAAGGCTGTCGCCCTTTTTAACCTGGTAACGGGTCCAACTTATTTTTGTTCTATTACCCTGTTTAGCCAAGTTATCACTAAATTGATTGATTACCTCTTGAGGCAGCAAGATTGTATATGGAAGATCTTCGGGCGTCGCCCATCTCTTTAATCCGGGGTTATATGAATAAATTTCCTTGATACTTAAACCTGTCCACTGAGCAATTAATGCAAGATCAAACTGGGAGTCTAGTTGGATTGCCTCCAAGAAAGGTTTGTTTTTAATTTTCGTCAGGGTTTGATTATGAAGGGCTGGATTTTTAAGTACAGAACCTATTGCAAGCAGTTTTGGAACATACCTCTCAGTTTCTTTTGGTAAATCCAAGCTCCAGTAATCTATTTTTTTTCCTTCTTTAAGATTTTTATCAATCGCTCGTTGAACCCTTCCTGGGCCAGCGTTATAGGCTGCGATAGAAAGCAGCCAATCACCATCAAACATCTTATTTAAATCTTTTAAATAGCGTATTGCAGCCTCTGTTGAGGCCAAAACATCCCTTCGATCTTCATGCCACCAATCATCATCTAGGCCATACATCTTTCCAGTAGAGGGAATGAATTGCCATAACCCCGTTGCCGTTCCATGAGAGTATGAAAATGGATAATAATCAGACTCAACAATTGGCAACAAAGCAATTTCAATTGGAACGCCTTGCCTTTCAGTTTCAGAAACAACAAGGTATAGAAATGGCTCGGCTCTTTTTGAAATTGAGGCCAGATACTCTGGTTGAGTACTAATCCAGTCGATATGGTTTTGAATTCTGGTATTTAATCCAAAATTAATTTCTTGGTTATTTGCAATATAACCCCAAAGATCATCATCTTGAAAATTTTGACTTACATTTGAATTTGGTGCATTGAATCGAGCTAACTTGTTATTACTATCCACAAGCCCCTGGCAGCCAGATAAAACTATAACAAAGAGTATTAGTGCCGATCTCACTTCTAAGACTTGCTAGAGCATTCTGGAGAGTCAGGCGCCGCCTGACGTTTTTCCCATTCTTTTGGTGTATAGGTATGCATCGCCATTGCATGGATCAATTTGAGTTCATCAACAAAAAGCTTGTTGATAAAGCGGTGGCGATCAATGAGCTTCATCTCTTCAAAGTCAGAACTCACAACAACAATTTTAAAGTGAGACTCTGAAGCTGGGCCTGAATGCTGACTGGATTCATTAACCACCTCGCAGTACTCTGGATTTAAGGATAACTCAAGCTGCCCTTCTAAATGGCTCTGCATGCTACTCATCAGCTGTACTCACAGTTGCATACTCAAAAGAATCAGAAAAAAAGTTCTCTTTCATAAGATTATTTTCAAGGCAACTTTTTGCCGCCGCTTTAACCATCACCGGAGGCCCACAGGCATAAACTTCATAATCAGTTAAATTTTCAAAGTCTTTCACAACCGTTTCATGAACATAACCCGACTCTCCGCTCCAAGAACTATCAGGTTCTGATAATACTGGAATAAAATTGATGTTAGAGTGATTTTTACTCCAGTCTGATGGTAGATTTAAATATATATCTTGCTCTGTCCTCACCCCCCAATATAGGTGGATTGGTCTTGATGATTGAATTAGTATTAAATGCTCTATGATTGCTTTTATAGGTCCAAATCCAGTGCCGCCTGCAATAAATATAATTGGGCAATCGCTATCCTCTCTAAGAAAAAAGCTACCCTTTGGCCCTTCAATTCTTAAGATTGTCTTTTCTGTTAAAGTATTGAAGACAAAGTTAGTAAACTGTCCACCCTCAACCAAACGAACATGCAGTTCAATTAAATTTGAATTGACCGGTGCATTGGCAATTGAGAAAGCTCTGGGCTCAAAGTCAGGATGCTCAATGTCAAGATATTGACCAGCTAAATATTGAAGAGATTGAGACCCAGGAATTTTTAACGTAAGCTGAATGACATCATGATTTAAATGATTCACTTCTTCAACCCGACAGGGCATACTTCGGATCTGAATATTGGCAAGAGAGTCTAACTCATCAACTGCAATGTATAAGTCACTTTTTGCTTTACATTGACACAATAAAGCTATATTAGCATCCTCTTCTTCTGAGCTAATAGCCTCTGGAGTCACACCATCATATGAAATTTCACCGTTCAAGATAACCGCTTTACATTGGCCACAAAATCCATTTTGACAGCCATATGGAAAATTATAGCCATTTGAAAGAGCGCCATCTAGAACTGATTCTTCACCACTAGATTGAAAGGATTTACCACTAACCTGATTTAAAACTGTAAACATCGTTTAAGTGATACAAATATAAAGCTGATATTATAATGTAGGTCATACAGAATTAAGCCTAGTATTGTTATGACTATTGAGTCAAGTAATTTTGTTTTGTTTTTGATGGGACCTACAGCTTCCGGAAAAACTGAACTAGCTATTGAAATAAGTAAGATCATCGACTCAACATTAATCAGCGTTGATTCAGCGCTAATCTATAAGGGTATGGATATAGGCACTGCAAAACCTGACAAGGAAACGCTTAAAAGCTTCCCTCATAAGTTGATAGATATTTGCAATCCAGAGGACAGTTTTTCAGTCACGGAATTTATTACTCTAGCAAAAAAATATATTACTAATGCTTTAAATGAGGGTAAGTTGCCAATATTAGTGGGTGGCACCTCGTTTTATTTTAATGCTTTAGAGCATGGCTTATCTGCACTTCCTGCCTCAACAGATGAATCTCGAAAATACTTTAACAATCTTTTACAAAAAATGGGGAGTGAAAAATTACACGAAAAGTTACAAGAGATTGATCCAAAATCAGCAGAAAGAATTCACCCTAATGATTCACAGAGAATAACAAGAGCACTCGAAGTTTACGATCTTTCGGGAGAAACTTTAAGCGCACTTCAGGGCAACAAAAATCAAAACAAGCTAGATCTTAAAATAAAAAAAATTGTTCTTATGCCTGAACGATCAGATCTTCATATTAGAATTGAGAAGCGATTTATTGAAATGATAAAAAATGGCTTTCTTGATGAAGTTAAATTACTAAGAGAAAATAAAAAACTTAATCTTGATTTAGCATCTATGAGATGTGTTGGCTATAGACAGGCATGGAATTATTTTGAAGGTATTTATTCTAAGAAGGAAATGGTAGAAAAAGCAATCGTAGCAACGAGACAGCTATGCAAGAGACAGTGTACTTGGCTAAGAAATGAGAATGAAGCTTTAATTTTAAAGGGGCTGGAAACTAATCAAGCAATTAATTATCTTCAAGAACATGATGCTTGAAAACCTCTCCTCTATTGTTAAAATTATCAAACATATCAAAACTTGCGCAACCTGGTGATAGGACAACTGCTCCAGATTCTGAAGCTTCTTTAGATATTTCAACTGCTTCCTTCATTGACTCAGAAACTACTACTCTAGGTCCATCTATATGTCTACAAAAATCAGAACTAGACTCCCCAATTAAGATAACGGTCTTCACCTTTTGACTGATTAATTTAAACAACTCTGAGTAGTCTTCTTTTTTCGCAATTCCACCTAAAATTAAAACAAGATTCGCATACTTGGCATCAAGAGCATTAATTGCAGTTATAGTTGAAATAGCGTTAGTTGATTTTGAGTCGTTATAAAAATCAACTTGGTTTATAGTTGACACAAATTCTAATCGATGAACCAGCCCTTTAAAGCCCATTACAGTCTCTTTCATAACATCGACTGATAAACCAAATCGATACCCCAGAGTCAAAGCAGCAAGAATATTTTCAATATTATGTTTTCCAACTACTGATATATCATTGCTAGACATTAAAAGCTTATCTTGATGAAAAACTTCATACAAATCATCTTTCTCACTTGCAAAAAAATCACACCTGGATTCACTCTGCTCAATTGAAAATAAATTATCTCCAATAATCTCACTAACCTCAGACTCATTGAGATTAACAATATTAAACTTAGAGTAGTTATAAATTGATAATTTTGAAGAAATATAATCACTATAGCTTGAATACCTATCAAGATGATCTGGCGATATATTCGTTATTACCCCAGCATATAAATCCAAATGATTGGTATAGTCTAATTGGTAACTCGAGAGCTCGACAATATATAGCTCAGCATCATCATTCATACTCTCCATGACTGGATTTCCAATATTGCCACAAATATAAGCTTTTAATGAACTTGCAAGCGCCATTTCGCCTAGCAATTGGGTCACGGTTGACTTTCCATTTGAGCCTGTGATGCCAATCATTGGCGCTTTCACATATCTTCCAAATAGTTCAATATCACTAATGATAGAAATATTTTTTTTGCGAGCCCACCGAACAATTAACTCTGATTCAGCTATTCCAGGGCTGATGATGATTTCTGAAATATCATCTAATAAAGATACATTCCATTCTCCAAAATAGAAATCATGCAGTAGATTTTCATTTTTACTAATTTTCAGCATCGGAGGCTCTTGTCGGGAATCTGCAATCCGAAAAGAAATATTATTTTTATTAAAAAAACGAGCTACTGAAAGACCTGTAACCCCCAAACCTAAAATAAGTTTCATGAAAACCTTGTGTTTTCGACCAAAATTGACTATATTTTACACTTTTACTTTACTATTTTATTATGCCAACAAATGTTCAAACAACTTCTAGTTCGATTGTTATTAATCGCACACTAAGAAACACTTACCAGCTCCTTTCTGCAACGCTCTTATTTAGTGGACTCATGGCTTATCTATCGATGTCACTCAATCTACCATATTTTGGTCTTTTGATAACGCTTGGTGGATATTTTGGGCTTTTGTTTTTAGTCACAAAGCTTAGAAACTCAGCCTCAGGAATTTTTGCTGTCTTCGCTCTTACAGGCTTTATGGGTCTGACTCTGGGCCCTATAGTAGGCGCCTATACAACTGCTTTCTCAAACGGAGCAGAGCTTGTTGCTATGGCCATGACTGGAACTGCAGCTATTTTTCTATCGCTTTCTTTTTATGCACTTGTATCTCAAAAAGACTTTAGCTTTTTATCTGGCTTTTTAACGGCTGGCATTGTGGTTGCATTTTTAGCAGGTATCGCTGCGTACTTTTTTCAGATTCCTGCTTTATCTTTAACTGTTTCAGCTGCATTCATTCTTTTAATGAGTGGGCTGATATTGTTTGAGACCAGTAATATCATTCATGGTGGCGAGACAAACTACATCATGGCAACAGTAACGCTATATATTTCTATTTATAACTTATTCTTAAGCCTGCTTCACCTCTTAGGTGTTTTCTCTGGCGATGACTAGTGATAGATAGCGATGGATATCGCGCTAACGTAGGTATTGTAATTACTAATGACAAAAAGCAGATACTCTTAGCAAAGCGGTTTAAACAAGACGCGTGGCAACTTCCTCAGGGTGGAATCGATAAAGATGAAACCGAAATAGATGCTCTCTACAGGGAGCTTGAGGAGGAGGTTGGCCTCTATCCTGCGCACGTCAAATTAATTGCAAAAACACCCAAATGGCTTCGCTATGATTTACCATTAGAACATATCAGAAGAAGTCAAAAACCCACCTGCATCGGCCAAAAACAAGTCTGGTTTTTATTAAAACTAGAATCAAGTGATGACAATATCTCTCTTAACCTGCACCATGATATTGAATTTGATGACTGGAAATGGGTTGACTACTGGAGTCCGGTCGATGAAGTCATAAATTTTAAAAGAGATGTATACGAGGATATGCTGAAAGCACTAGCTCCAATACTTTTTGACAATGAACATAGTATCCCTAATGAACTATCTAGACCATTACAATTCAGTGCTATTAAATTATAGTTGAGATAGACTTTTTTTGATAATTCCGACTGGGGTCATAATGTGCTCTTCAATAAGCTTAGAAATAGCTTTCTTATCTCTCTCAAGGGCTAAGATCATCAGAGCTGCATGCTCATTTTGATTGATTTTCAATGTTGTCGCATTAGATACATTTTCTTTTAACCATAAACTACGATATCTCTTTGATTTTTCAATAAGCGAACTTCTGATTTGAAATAGCCTAGATGAGTTACATCCAGACACTAAGGCCTCATGGAAGTCACCATGCCTACTTTGCCACTCATTGGTTTCTAGTTTATCTTTTTTACTATATTTATTTAATCTGTGTGAAGCTGCTATTAAATTTGCCTCCCAATAGTCATCACCTTTATCAATAGACATTTCTATGCATAACGACTCTATCTTTGCTCGTGTCTGGTAAATATCTGTCAAGTCTTCAAGTGAGATATCACTGACATAAAAACCTCGCTGATTTTTTGAGACAACTAAATCGTTCGCCATTAGTTGAGATAGAGCTTCCCTGAGCGGACTCGTACCAACATTATATTTTTCTTTTAATGTTTTAATGTGAAGCTTTTGCTTGGGAAGATACTCACCCGAAATAATGTCATTTTTCAATGAGTCCAGTATTTTCGAAGCAGTGTTATCTCTAGAATCAGTCATTTATAAACCAAATTAAATCATTAAGAAATAGATATTTCAGTTTGAATTTTATCACAAATGTAGTTATAATTATAAAATGTCGACATTTTATAATTTGCAATGATTTCACACACAAATAATATTGGATTTAGTTTTTTAAGTCATAAGGGCAGCCCCCGTCTTCAGTTACTTACAATAGATAATGAAGTAATTGATAAATTTATTAAATGTATTGATCATCTCGATGTTCAGTCAATTGAATACAAGCCATTTCTTCGTTTTTATATTGCCAACTGCCTTAATGAACTTACAAAAAATACCCTTGGTCTTTGCTTACTCGATATTTTAAAAAACCGACAAACTGGTGCAGTATTGCTTCAATATGAAAATGACAAAAGTTTAGTAGGTGAACAGTTTATTGATTTTAATATTCTTCTTTCTACAGCTATATCGCATCTTATAGGTCTTCCAAATCTTGATTCAATGTCTGGAAAATTTTATGCGAGGTTCTCTGTCAAGAATGAAGACAACAGCGACAGCTACCTTCGTCAAGCCCATAGAAGAATGGAGCTTCATAATGATGGTACTTACGTTAAAGAGAAAACTGACTGGGTTATTATGCAAAAAATTCTAGAATTAAATGTTGAAGGAGGTGGCTCACTCCTTTTGCACTTAGATGACTGGGACGAATTAGAAAAATTTCATAGTCATCCAGTTGCCAAAGAAGATATTCAATGGGGCTCCCCTTCCAGCAAGAATATTAGCTATAAAACAACGCATCCAATCTTTATTGAAGAAGAGGGTGAGGAGCCCATAATGTCATTCATTGATCAATTTGCAGAACCAGCTAATATGAATCAAGGACTCTATCTCTATGAACTGGGTGAATCCCTAGAAAAAGACTCTAACACATACAACATCAAGCTTAGTGAAGGAAGTATGTTGATCATTAATAACTATTTTTGGCTGCACGGTAGAGATATGTTTTTTGCAAATAAAGACCTTCATAGAGAGCTTCTTCGACAAAGAGGCGTATTTATTCAATAAAATGGAAATGATAGCTCACTTTAAATAATTAATGAAGCCAATGTATGACTATGTAGTTTTGGGTGGAGGAATAGTAGGCGTATCTACCGCACTATCTCTTATTAATAAACACCCGGACAATAAAATTCTATTAATTGAAAAAGAAAACTCTTTTGCAAAACACCAAACTGGCCACAATAGCGGCGTTATTCATGCGGGTGTTTACTATCAACCTGGAAGCCTAAAGGCTGAATTTTGCCGCGAAGGCCTCAAAGAGACAATTAGCTTTTGTTCTGAGAATAATATCCCCTATGAGCAGTGCGGTAAATTACTAGTTGCCACAAATCAAATCGAGCTTCAACGCATGCATGAACTGCATGAGAGATGCAAAGCTAACGAAATAGGCGTTGAAGTCTTAGACCAAAAGCAGCTCAATGAGATTGAGCCTAATATTATTGGCATTGGTGCTCTTCTAGTAAAGTCCACAGGGATTGTTGACTACAAATTAATTACAAAAAAAATGTCTGAGGAATTTGAATCAAAGGGTGGCGAGTTTCTTCTTAATTCTGAAGTAGTTAATTTAGAGGAAGATGAAGAAAAGATTAAGATTATTACTTCAAGAGAATCCTTAAATTCTAAATATCTAATCTGCTGTGCTGGACTAATGGCTGATCGAATAGCAAAACTACTTAATATAAAAATTAATTTCCAAATCATTCCATTTCGAGGGGAGTACTTCAGACTTCCAAATAAGCACAATAACCTCGTTAAACACTTGATTTACCCTATACCTGACCCAGACCTACCATTCCTAGGGGTTCATTTAACAAAGATGATAGATGGAAGTATTACTGTTGGTCCAAACGCAGTTCTTGGATTCAAACGCGAGGGTTATAGTAAATTTAATTTCAGTATAAAAGATACCCTTCAGTTCTTATCTTTTAAGGGGTTTCATAATGTTATCAAAAAGAATCTTAAATCTGGACTATATGAAATGAAAAATTCCATTTTTAAGCGTGGTTACTTGAAAGAGGTGCAAAAATACAGCCCACAAATTAAGCTAAATGATCTAGAACACTACCCGGCAGGCATTAGAGCGCAAGCCGTTCTGGAAGATGGGTCACTGGTACACGACTTTTTATTTGCAGAAAGTAGGCGTTCTATTCATGTTTGCAATGCACCTTCGCCAGCTGCAACCTCTGCAATCCCTATTGGAAAATACATCACCCACAAAGCGACAGAAGCTTTTAAGAAACTATCCTAAGAAAAAACTGCCTTATTGTTTCAGCAAACTGGCTTGACTGGACACTATCTGGCTCGGCTTTGAGCTTTGATAAAGCTGGATCAACAAATTCTTTGGGTATCGTTAAGTCTCTTCGTGCTGTCAGGAGTGCTTCAATAAAATCGACTAAAAACTCTGGGTGAGCCTGCATTGTTAAGACTTTGTCTTTAATATAAAAGCCAGCATTTTCACAAAAATCAGATTTAGCATATACCTTAGCACCCTCAGGAACCTGAAGAACCTGATCTTGATGGCAGATGTTCAGAGTCAACTCTTTTGGCAAATTACCCATATAGTCTGTCTTATTATTAATTTCATAGGTATGCAGACCCAAACCCCAGCCCTTAATCGATTTCTCAACATGGCCGCCAAGCGCTTGGGCGATCAGTTGATGCCCAAAACAGACCCCAAAAATGGGTAAGCTTGCATGATAGATATCATTAATTAACTGACTCACAGTTGGTATCCAAGAGTGCTCCTCGTAGACTCCATGTGGAGAGCCAGTAACAATCCAGCCGTCGCACTCTAAATGGTTTTTAGGAAACACAGAATCAAGAATATTAAATGTCTTAAACTCAAATACTTCCTCTTTAGAGTTGATAAGTGAAATAAGCATTTCAGCATATGTTCCATACTTTTCAACTAAATCATCAGTCGCTCTTCCTACTAACAGTATTCCTATTTTCATTATATTTATTGATTTGGTTTATTTGTCTTGGCTTCTTTTTTGTTTTGCCCTTAGTACCAAATAGTCATGAGCAATCGTGGCGGCTATAATTGCAGTTATATCAGCATGATCATAGGCAGGAGCCACTTCTACAACATCAGCACCTATAAATTTCAAATCTCCCAAGCCTCTAACAATTCCCAAGGCTTGCGCAGAGGTTAGTCCGCCAGCAACTGGTGTTCCAGTACCTGGAGCATAGGCTGGATCAAGGCCATCTATATCAAATGTAAGGTAAGCAGGACGATCCTTGACTGTCTCAATAATTTTTTTGATGACTTGATTAATTCCATTCTCATGGACCCATGGTGCATCTAGAATTTTAACGCCTTTGGTATTACTGTTATGAGTCCTAATTCCAATCTGTATAGAATGCTCCGTATCAATTAAGTTCTCTTTAATGGCTCTTGAAAACATCGTTCCATGGTCAAGTCTTCCATCTTCATCAGGCCATGTATCTGTATGCGCATCAAAATGCACAAGTGCGATAGGGCCATGTTTTTTTGCGTGAGCCCTTAAAAGAGGATAAGTTACAAAATGATCTCCGCCAAAAGTCAGCATTTCGGCTCCAGAGTCTAATATAGTATCAGCATGATTTTCAATTTCAGACACAATGTTCCCATGAAAACCATAATCCAACTCACAGTCTCCATAGTCTGTAACAGCTAGGGTTTTAAATGGATCAATCCCATCTGGAAAAGCCAACAATTCTGCAAGCTGTACTGATGCCTCCCTGATGGCCTTTGGACCAAATCTAGCGCCTGGCCTGAAACTAGTTGCAGCATCATATGGAATTCCACTGACTGCTATATCGACACCCTCTAAATTTTTTGTATATTTTCGCCTAAGAAAGCTTAGAGCGCCGCCATAGGTCATTTCATTAGCCCTGCTATAAAGACTTTTTCTAGTGAAGGCTTGGTCAGTCTTCATATCTTCAAAATCATCAATACTCATGCAATTCTCTTTTTTAAATAAACAAGGCTATTATATTCTGTCCAACAACGAGTAGTAAAGCATACCAATTTTCATACTAGGATTTCGTAAAAACCGGCCTCCTGGAAAGCTTGGCCTTGGAATTTTAGACATAATATCAAATACTTCTCCAGTGCCTGTTATTTTCTCAGATACTATTTTGCCAGAATAGCTTGCTAAAGCAACGCCTTGCCCAGAGTAACCTTGAGCAGAAATAACCTTTTCATTGTGAAGAGATGCAAAGAATGGAAGGCGATTCATTGTAATTGCAAGTTTGCCGCCCCAAGCGTAATCGATTTTAATACCCTTAAGAAATGGATAAATTTTTTCTAGGGGTCTAGTAACAATGGGAACTATATTCTTAGATAGTTCTTGTGAATAATTCTCTCCACCACCGAATAGTAAGCGCTTATCTGCACTCATTCTAAAATAATTGATTACGAATCTTGAGTCAGCAAAGGCAATATCTTTAGGGTTTATCTTTTGAACCGTTTCATCATCAAGTGGCTTAGTTGCAACAATATAGTTGTTCATTGGTAAAATTTTAGATGTTAAGCTCTTCTCTAAATTCTCAAGATATCCATTACAAGCAAGGACAATTCGGTCAGCTTTAATTGAGCCATTCTTAGTGTTTACCCTGACATGATCATCTAAAACCTTATAACTAGTCGCAGGACTATTTTCATAGATTTTTGCACCTGCAGATAGCGCTGCCTTTGCAATGCCTAGAGCATAGTTTAAAGGGTGGCAATGGGCCTCAGCTTCATCATAACTTCCGCCATAATAGGTATCCGAGCCTGTAACCTCCCTCATTTCATCATCACTAAGATAGACCATATCCTTATAGTCATAGTTCTGAATCATATGGTCAACATATTGCTTTGATTCTTCACAATATTTCTGCTTGTGGTTTGGGTGGGCAATCCCCTTTTTATAGTCACACTGGATTTGGTATTTATCAATCAGCTCTTTGGCATGGTATTTGGACTTTTCTCCAATTCCCCATAAAACTTTGGCGTAATCCACGCCTAAAGCTTTTTCCAAATAAAATTGGTCTCTTCGCATTCCGCCGGAAACCTGTCCTCCATTTGCCCCAGAGGCGCCTGATGCAATTTGATTTGACTCAATAAGAAGGACATTGACGCCTTCGTTTGCTAAATAAAGAGCGGTTGATAGGCCGGTATAGCCCCCGCCAATAACGCAAACATCCGCAACATGGTCCCCAATGAGTTCTGGCTGATCTATCTGAGTATTTCTACTAGCCTGATAATATGATTGCACGCGAAAATTTAAATTACTTTATTGACTGAGCTGTTAAATCAAGACACTTCCAAACCTTTGCAATAATTTCATCAATATGTTCGTTATTGCATATTAATGGTGGCGCAATAACCATCTTGTTTTTAATAGCTCTCATTACGATGCCATTTTCATAACAAAAATTTTTGCATCTTCCAACAATCTCTGCGCTATTGTCAAATCTCTTACAGTTCTCTTTATCTTCAACAATTTCAATAGCCGCAAGCATCCCAAGATGTCTCGCCTCTCCAACCAAAGAATGACTCTCAAGATCCTTCCACTTGTCGCCAAGGTATGGCGCAGTATTATTTTTGACTTGATGTAAGATATTTGTGCTCTCCATGAGCTCGAGATTTGCAACAGCAGCAGCCATACAGGCTGGATGTCCTGAATAGGTATAACCGTGAGCAAACTCTTGTTTTGCATCAGCCAACACCTCAACAATATCATCTCTAACAATAACGCCTCCAACTGGAAGATATCCTGAAGTGACTCCCTTTGCAAAAGGCATTAAATCTGGCTTAAAGTTAAAGTGGCCTGATCCAAACCATTCACCCGTTCTTCCAAAGCCGCAGATCACCTCATCCGCCACCAAAAGAATATTTCTCTCCTTACAAATTTTACTAATCTCAGGCCAATAAGTTTTTGGAGGAATAATAACGCCTCCCGCCCCCTGAATTGGCTCTGCAATAAATGCAGCAACTCGGTCTTCACCAAGCTCATCAATTTTTTTAGCCAGGCTTTGAGCAACTTTAATTCCAAATTCATCGGCATCAATCTTACCGCCTGCCTCGACGCAAGCATCATAATAATAGGGCTGATCCACATGTTCAATATCAGCTATTGGCAAACCACCTTGAGCATGCATAGCACTCATTCCGCCTAAACTAGCTCCAGCCATGGTTGATCCGTGATAAGCATTTGTGCGGCTAATAATGACTGATTTAGAAGGTTTTCCTTTGGCAGCCCAGTAGTGCCTTGCCAACCTGACAACAGTATCATTCGCCTCAGATCCAGAACCACAAAAATAAACCTTATTCATGCCTTCTGGGGTTTTATTTGCAATCATTTCAGATAATTTGATAGCAGATGGGTGGCTCGATCCAAAGAAATTATTATAATAAACCAGCTCTTTCATTTGCTCATTCACTGCTTCAATAATAGATTGTTGGCCATAGCCCATATTGACACACCATAATCCAGACATGCTATCTAAAATTTTCTTACCATCATTGTCATAAATATATACGCCATCTGCGCGACTGATGATGTGCGTCGACTCGGGATTTTTGATGTAACTTAAGTCACTGAAAGACTGAATTAAATGCTTTGCATTTTTTTCTTGGAGAGCAGAAGTACTGATATTCATTGTATTCCTCATTTAAATGTAAATAATTGGTTTAATAAAATTTGTGATCACAGATAATAATATAGAGAAAAGAGAATAAACGCAAGAAATTTTCACGCTTATGTGCAAATAGAATTAAGTTAAATCATTTTTACTCATTTAGCGATTCATTCAGCATTTCCATTCCTTCTAATATGTCGCTATGCATAGCATTGATCAATGCAACAGAATCTTTATCTTTAATAGCATCAATAGCTGATTTATGAAAATCTTTCATAGTTTGAGTCCCTGCTCTTCCTGCAACAATTCTATAAAAAGGTGAAAAACGAAGCCATAAAGTCCTTACAAGAGGAAGCAATACTGGTGATGATCCAGCCTCATAAATACCAAAATGAAACTGGTAATTGTATTTAATGTAGTCTACAACATTTCCCGTTGAGATAGCATAATCAAGATTTTTATCTATATTTATAAGTAGGTTAACTCTTTTAGAATTTATATGATTTAAAGCAAGACCTGCTAAATGTGGCTCTAAATTTAATCTAGCAACTTTCAACTCATCAAACTTAGATTGAGTCATTTGCGATACAGTAATTCTTCGTTTTTCAGACATATCAAGAGCACCCTCTGAAATTAGTCTATTTGCAGCCTCACGCACAGGCATAGTACTAACTCCAAATGAATTAGCAATCCCTCTAAAGGTAAAAGAAATACCAGGAACAAATTCTCCAGAAAGAATTAACTGGCATAAAGAGTTGTACACCCATTCATTTGCATTTAGCTTTAAATCCCTTGGCTCAACTTTCGATAAAATATCCATACTAATCTTTTCTAATATTTTTTTTATATTATTAATTTGTGATCACAAATATGATAGAATTATCTCACATTTAATGTGAGCAAATAATATTTTCAAAAACAATCTATGAAGAATTTTGCAGAAAAATTTCTTGATGAAAATCCTGATCTTGAGAAAGTTGAGTTTATCTATGTTGACTTTAATGGGATTCCTAGAGGTAAAAATGCCTCTCCTAAAACTTTGATTAAAGCCTCCAAAGGTGGATTAAAAATGCCTATCTCAAGCTATGTTCTCGATGTTTGGGGAGACAATCCAAAAGGGACAGGACTGGTTATGTCTGGTGATGGTGACGCCATATGCAGAGTCGTTGAGAATTCCCTTGCCATTACCCCATGGAGTTCTCGTAAAAATGCGCAGTGCCTTGTCAGCATGGAAGATGGCGATGGGAATCCTATTTACGCTGACCCAAGGCATATCCTCAGCACAGTTTTGAAACGCTTCGAAGAGCTAGAACTTAAGCCAGTTATTGCGCCTGAAATGGAGTTTTATTTAATTGATCAAAAACTTCAAAAAAACGGTCACCCCCAAATGCCACTCATTCCTGGCACCAATAGAAGATATGAAGAGGTTCAACTTCTAAATTTAAATGAAATGGATGACTTCGAAGGGTTTTTTGACCTGGTAGAAAAAAGTGCACACTTACTAGGGATACCTGCTGAAACTGCTATAAAAGAGTGTGCTCCTGGACAGTTTGAAATCAACCTACTGCATCATGATGACGCTTTATTAATGGCAGACCAAGCCTTCTTAATGAAGCGCTCTATCAAAAACAGCGCGAAAAAATTTAATCTTAACGCTACATTTATGGCAAAACCATTTTCAGAACATGCAGGCAATGGGATGCATGCTCATCTAAGCCTTGTTGATAAAGATGGCAATAATGTCTTTGAAGTTGATAAAGACAAGCAACCCAAAGGTATCTTTGCAAACTCAATAGCTGGTCTATTAAAAACAACACCAGACTTTCTGTCGTTTTATGCACCCAGTGCGAATTCATATCGAAGACTCGTTCACAATGCTGATCATGCGCCAACGACTCTGAGCTGGGGAAATGAAAATAGGACCTCACTCATTAGACTTCCAGAAGCATCTTCAAGCGCAACGAGATTAGAATTCAGATTACCGAGTGCAGATGCAAACCCATATCTTGTCTTTGCCTCTATTCTCTCAAGCGTTCTTTCAGGAATTCAGAATAAAGATGCACTCGATAAAGAAACGATTGGCAATGCTCATGCTCAGCATGAGCCTGAATTAGGAATCACATGGAGGGAGGCCGTTAAAAAAACAAGTCAATCTTCAGTTGTGAAGGAGTTTTTTGGTGAGCAATTTCAAAAATCTTATCAAGTTGTTAAAGAATCTGAAATCAATAGGTTTGATAGCACAATTACAGATTTTGAATACAATTCATATTTGCGTCATCTTTGACAAATGGACTGTATTTTAAAAAAAGGTGATTATTAAATATAAAAATTTAATATAATCCAATAACTTAAAAGTAAAAAATAAAAGGAGAGTAACAATGAAAAATAAGATAAACAAGCTGCTCATAGCTGGAGCACTCACGTTTTCAGCTCAAGCGGTTATTGCAGAAGAAGTGGTTAACGTTTTAAACTGGTCAGATTATATTGATGAGCAAGTTAACGAGGACTTCACTGCAGCAACAGGTATTAAAGTTGTCTATGACGTATTCGATTCTAACGAAGTTCTTGAAGCTAAGCTGCTTGCTGGTGGCTCAGGATACGATGTTGTAGTGCCATCAAGCAGTTTCTTAGCACGACAAATTCAAGCTGGTGTTTTTCAAAAACTTGATAAGTCAAAATTATCAAATATTGGTAATATGTGGAGTGACATTGAAGAGCAAGTGGCACAATTTGGTCCTCTGAATGACTACTCAGTTAACTACATGTGGGGAACAACAGGAATTGGTTACAACGAAGGAATGATCAGTGAGAGGATGGAGGATGCTCCTACATCATCTTTAGCGATGGTTTTTGATCCAGATGTTGTATCTAAATTTGCAGACTGTGGAGTTCACTTACTGAATGCGCCGACTGAAATCATTCCTGCAGCCCTTGCCTATCTTGGTGAAGATCCAAGAAGTACTGATAAGGATGTCATAGCGAAAGCAGAGGCTGTATTGACTGCAGTTCGACCGCACATCCAGAAATTCCATTCATCTCAATATATTGATGCTCTAGCAAATGGAGATATCTGTCTCGTAGTTGGCTGGTCAGGTGATATATTTATGGCTCAATATGCGGCGTGGGATGCAGAAAATGGTGTCGAGATTGTCTATGCAATCCCTGAAGAAGGTGCACTAATGTGGTTTGACCAATTAGCTGTTCCTAAGGATGCCCCAAATACTGCTAATGCTCATAAGTACATCAACTGGATAATGGACCCTGAGCAGATTGCGACTGCAACAAACTATGTTTGGTATGCAAATGGTAACTTAGCATCACAGCCGTTACTAGAAGAAGATCTGTTGAATGATCCTGCTGTCTATCCAACACCTGAAGTCATGGCAGGCCTTTACATTAGCCCGACCTATGATGCAAAATCACAAAGAGTGATTACTAGAACTTGGACTAAGGTCACTACTGGCCAATAGTAATAGTTCCACACTACCTTCATGATGCACTGCATCATGAAGGTTATTTCTTCTTAAATTTAAATTATGTCTGAAACACTATCAGCTTCACCATGGCTCAATTCGTCTGAAAAGCCTTACATTCAAATAGAAAATGTCACTAAAAAATTCGGCGACTTTACCGCTATTGATAACCTTAACCTTGATATATATAAGAATGAGTTTTTCTCGTTATTAGGGCCTTCTGGCTGCGGCAAAACAACTCTTCTTAGAATGCTAGCAGGGTTTGAGAAAATAACTGATGGAAGAATCCTTCTGGACGGTGAGGATATCTCAGAAATACCGCCTCACCTCAGACCCATCAATATGATGTTTCAGTCCTATGCCCTTTTTCCGCATATGACAGTCGAAAAAAATATTGCCTTTGGCTTGAAGCAAGACAATCTTCCGGAAAATGAAATCAGGCAAAGGGTTGAAGAAATGCTTGAGCTGGTCGAGCTGACAGATTTTGCTAAACGCAAACCCAATCAACTTTCTGGCGGTCAAAGTCAGCGCGTTGCTTTAGCTAGAAGCCTTGCTAAACGACCAAAACTATTACTTCTTGATGAGCCTCTTGGAGCGCTTGATAAAAGGCTCAGAGAGCAAACACAATTCGAACTCATGGACATTCAAGAAAAACTTGAGGTTACTTTTGTTATTGTGACTCACGACCAAGAGGAAGCGATGACAGTTTCCAGTCGGATTGGGGTGATGGACTCAGGAAACCTAGTTCAGGTGGCAACACCTACTGAAATTTATGAGGCGCCAATCAACAAGGATGTTGCAGATTTTATCGGGGATGTCAATATATTACAAGGTATTTATAAAGGCCAAAATGAAACTGGTACTCAACTAGAATCTGAGGACTCTAAATCCATTGTTTTTGCAACGCAGGAGGTTGATGCATCTCCTGGAGATATGATGTGGTTTGCGATTAGGCCTGAAAAGCTTGAAATCTCTAAAAAGAAGCCGTCTGATAATCACAATATATTAAAAGGAAAAATTGAGGATATAGCCTATGGTGGTAGCTTTTCAACTTACCATGTCAGGCTTGATAATGGAAGAATTCTCAAAGCAATTCGGGCAAATCGTGAAAGAACTGAAGAACACCATCTAACCTGGGAAGATGAGGTTTATTTACAATGGGCACCTCACTCAGCGGTCGTGCTTCTGTCGTAACCATCATGAAAAACAAGCAAAAAATGTCAAGCCCCTTCAAATCTTTACTGAGTGGCAGACTTGCAGTCATAGCAATTCCCTATGTATGGCTTTTATTGTTTTTCCTTCTCCCCTTTATCTTTGTTCTTAAGATCAGCCTTGCTGAACCGATTATGGCGATACCGCCCTATACTTCTCTTCTGGATTGGGGAGATTCTTGGTTTCCATCAGTCCAAGCAAGTCTTGAGAGTTATTTATTTCTTTTCAGTGACTCTCTTTATATTAAGGCATACCTATCAAGCCTAAAAATTGCCGTCATTTCAACAATCCTGACCCTCATCATTGGATATTCAATTGCATACAGCGTGGCAAGAGCGCCAACGCGTTGGAGGGGGATACTGTTAATGCTTGTCATTCTTCCATTCTGGACCTCATTCCTCATCAGGGTCTACGCTTGGATTGGTATTTTGAAAACAGAGGGTTTATTAAATTTGGCCTTGATGACCATTGGGCTCATCGAAAAACCTTTAATTATTATGAACACTGACCTTGCCGTTTACATTGGTATTGTTTACTCGTATCTTCCATTTATGATTTTGCCGCTCTATGCTAATTTAGAAAAAATGGATATGAGTCTTTTAGAGGCTGCAGCTGATCTCGGATGCAGGCCTTTTAAAACTTTTTGGACAGTCACTGTTCCGCTCTCTCTTCCAGGCATTTTAGCAGGCTGCTTCTTAGTCTTTATTCCTGTCATGGGTGAGTTTGTCATTCCAGATTTACTAGGGGGCTCAGAGACTCTTATGATTGGAAAAGTGCTTTGGACTGAGTTCTTTTATAATCGCGATTGGCCAGTTGCATCAGCCGTTGCTATCATATTACTAGCTTTGCTTGTGGTTCCAATCATGCTTTATCAAAGATCTCAAGAAAAGGCTATCTCATGAAAAAGTTTGGAAACTTCAACATTTTAGCTTTGGTAATTGGGTTTTCGTTCTTATACATACCCATCATTCTGCTTATCTTATTTAGCTTTAATGAGTCACGCTTGGTTACTGTCTGGGGTGGATTTTCTACAAAGTGGTATGGCGAACTGATGCAGAATCAAGGGATAAAAGATGCAGCCTGGGTAACAATCAAGGTCGCATTTGTCTCGTCAACTGTTGCAACCATTCTTGGAACTATTGCAGGCCTGGTCATGACGCGTTTTGGCCATTTTAGGGGTCGCACACTTTTTTCAGGGATGATCTACGCTCCAATGGTTATGCCAGAGGTCATTATTGGACTTTCAACTCTACTGATGTTTGTTGCTTTAGCAGTTGATAGAGGCGTAATGACAGTCACACTTGCACACATCACTTTTTCAATGTGCTATGTAGCTGTTGTCATCCAATCCAGAATGTCTAGCTATGATGACAGCATTACGGAGGCTGCACTTGACTTAGGCTGCACTCCTTTTCGAACCTTTATCTTGATCACTCTTCCCATTATTCTTCCTGCAGTTGTTGCTGGATGGCTCTTATCTTTCACCTTATCGCTTGATGATTTAGTCATTGCAAGTTTTACCTCTGGCCCTGGCTCTACCACACTTCCTATGAAGATTTACTCAATGGTAAGACTTGGAGTTACACCTGAAATCAATGCAGTTTCAACTATTCTGGTGGGTCTCGTTACGCTTGGCGTTATAAGTGCATCCATCATTGGAAGAAGGCAAAAGCAAAACGTCATAAAAGTCTAATAAGTTTGCTATACACATTTAGTGAATAGGACTTTATAATTAGCATCTTTAAATAATTCAGCAATTAGGATAAATTATGTTAACAAACTCTAGTCTTTTGAAAGAGCACGGTTATGTCAATGGAAAATGGGTTGGCGATGATGCAGATTCTCGCTTTGATGTTACAAATGCCTACACCAATGAAGTCATAAGCACTCTTCCTGATATGGGCAAGAAAGAGACCGATGAAGCCATCAATGCTGCCAACGAGGCCTGGCCAGATTGGAGAGGTAGAACTGCCAAAGAGAGAGCAATCATCCTCAAAAAGTGGTTTGATCTGATTATGGCAAACCAAGAAGACCTTGCTATATTAATGACAGCCGAACAAGGTAAGCCAATTGCTGAAGCAAGAGGAGAAGTCGGTTATGGCGCATCATTCATTGAATGGTTCGCAGAAGAAGGCAAAAGAACCTATGGAGACATTATCCCGACTCCATCAAATGACAGAAGGATTTTAGTTATCAAGCAGCCTATTGGTGTTGTTGCATCAATAACGCCATGGAATTTTCCAATTGCAATGATCACTAGAAAGTGTGCTCCTGCCTTAGCTGCAGGTTGCCCAGTGGTCATTAAACCAGCTGCAGAGACCCCATTATCAGCGCTTGCAATTGCTGAACTGGCTGAGCAAGCTGGAATCCCTAGTGGTATTTTAAATGTTGTGGTTGGGACTCAGTCGAGTGAAATTGGAAAGGCTTTAACTGATAGTCCGATTGTTCGAAAACTATCATTTACCGGATCTACAGCTGTTGGAAAAATCTTAACACGTAACTGTGCTGATACTATGAAAAAGGTTTCAATGGAGCTTGGAGGCAATGCCCCATTTATCGTTTTTGATGATGCTGATTTAGATTCTGCGGTGGCCGGCGCGCTCATCTCAAAATTTAGAAACACGGGACAGACCTGTGTTTGCACAAACCGCTTTATTGTCCAAGAAGGCATTTATGATCAGTTCGTTGAAAAACTAGGAGAAGCCGTTAAAACGCTTAACGTTGGCAATGGAATGGATGAAGGCGTTAATCAGGGCCCACTTATTAGCTTTAAAGCACTTGACAAAGTTAAAGATCACTTGGCAGATGCTTTAGATCGTGGCGCTGTCATTGTTGCTGGCGGAAAGCCCCATAAGAATGGCGGCACTATGTTTGAGCCAACCGTTATTGGAAACGTTGATGCCTCCATGAAAATGGCCTCAGAGGAGACTTTTGGACCTCTTGCACCCGTTTTTAAGTTCAAAACTGAGGAAGAGGCAATCCAACTTGCAAACGATACTGAGTTTGGCTTAGCTTCTTATTTCTACACAACGGATATTAATCGCATTTGGCGGGTCTCAGAAGCTTTAGAGTATGGCATGGTGGGTATTAATGAAGGCGTTATATCTAATGAAGTAGCTCCATTTGGTGGCGTGAAAGAATCGGGACTTGGAAGAGAGGGCTCTCACTATGGTATTGATGACTTCATGGAACTTAAGTACATCTGTATGGGTGGACTTAAATAATTGACTCATATAAATTGTTGGTTATCAGAGTTCAATTACTGTAGCAACATTTTTAAACATGATTTCTGATGAGTCATTTCGCTGCTTGGTATAATGGCGCATTCGAATTTATAAAATACAATAATGAAAGTTGGAATTCTTGGTCTCGGGACAGTTGGTGGCGGCGTTATCAATGTGTTACAAAAAAATAGTGCATCGATAGAAAGGCGCACTGGTGTTCAAATAGAGCTCGTCATAGCGGGTGTTCGAGATGTAACAAAAAAACGAATTTGTGACACCTCTAATATTAAATTAACGGAAGATCCATTCGAGGTTGTCAATCATCCTGACATTGATGTTGTTTTGGAGCTTATTGGTGGTTTTGGTCTAGCCAAAGAATTGGTTGAGGCGGCTATCAATAATGGTAAGCATATTATTACGGCTAATAAAGCACTCATTGGTAATCATGGTAACGAGTTAATGAAGCTTGCAAATAAGAAACAAGTTCGCTTCTTATTTGAAGCCTCAGTTGCTGGAGGAATTCCAATCATTAAGGCCTTAGGCCAAGGCTTAAGCGCTAATAACATTGAATCAGTGGCAGGTATTATTAATGGAACTGGAAACTTCATCCTAACCGACATGAAGGAAAAGGGTAGAGACTTTGATGATGTATTAAAAGAAGCACAGGCTCTTGGTTATGCAGAAGAAGACCCAACCTTTGATATTGAAGGAATCGATGCTGCACACAAACTCTCAATCCTTGCGGCAATTGCTTTTGGAACAGAAATTCAATTCAGTAAAGTCTATACGCAAGGTATTAGCAAAATTACAACGGAAGATATCCTCCATGCAACAGAGTTGGGTTACACAATAAAACATCTCGGAATTGCAAAAAGAGTGGAAGATGGTATAGAACTTCGTGTTCATCCAACCCTGGTTTCTAACAGTCAATTAATTGCACAGGTGGATGGTGTCATGAACGCTGTCATGGTTAAGAGTGATGCGCTCGGCACGAGCCTATATTATGGCGCTGGTGCTGGTGACGAAGCTACTGCATCTGCTGTCATTGCAGACCTTAATGACATTATTAATAATCAAACCAGCAACCACATATTAGGATGGAAATCTCAAGAAAAGATCAATGTAGTTGATAACGACGCAATAGTTAGTGAATTCTTTTTAAGGTTACTAGTGTCTGATATTAAGGGTGTTCTTTCAAAAGTAACAGGAATTTTTAACGATCACAATGTCAGTATAGAAGCCTTAATTCAAAAACAAGTTGATGAGAATAAAAATGCGCATATTGCAATCACAACTGACAGAGTCAGCACTAAGACAGTGATGAATATTAAGAAAGCAATTGAAGCAAGTGACTTCAACCAAGCTGAAGTCCAACTCATTCATATTGAACTACTAGACTAAACTATTAATAATTATGAGATACACAGGATTAATTGAGAAATATAGAGACAGACTACCTGTTGGTGAAAAGACTCGTCTGATAAGCCTAGGTGAGGGTAACACCCCACTAATAAAACTGGAAAACATTCCATGCGAAATGGGCACTCAGGTTGAGCTCTATATCAAGTATGAAGGATTAAATCCTACTGGCTCTTTCAAAGATCGAGGTATGACTATGGCAGTCACTAAAGCTGTCGAGAGTGGCTCCAAGGCGATCATTTGCGCATCAACTGGAAATACCTCTGCCGCTGCAGCCGCTTATGCTGCAAGAGCCGGAATTAAAGCTTTTGTTGTCATACCTGAGGGGAAAATTGCTTTAGGTAAGCTCGCGCAAGCCATGATCCATGGCTCAACCATTATTCAGATTAAAGGTAACTTTGATGACGGAATGCAGCTTGTTAAAGAGGTAGCTGAATTCGCACCAGTGTCCATCGTAAATTCAATCAATCCTTTCAGGCTTCAAGGTCAAAAAACGGCAGCATTTGAGATCATTGAAGAGCTCGGTCATGCCCCAGATTTTCATTGTCTACCTGTTGGTAATGCAGGAAATATAACGGCACACTGGATGGGTTATACAGAATATTTTGAAGCTGGGAAAGCCTCTTCAACTCCTACAATGCTTGGCTATCAAGCAGAAGGTGCCGCGCCATTTATCAAAGGCTCTAGGGTTGAAAAACCTGAAACGATTGCGACAGCAATTAGAATTGGTAACCCTCAAAGTTGGGATCAGGCTCTCAAACTCAGCAAAGAGTCAAACGGTTGGTTTGATTCATTTTCTGATAAAGAGATTCTAGCCACTCAAAAATTGTTAACTGAAAAGGAAGGAATTTTTTGTGAGCCTGCTTCAGCTATTTCAGTGGCAGGAGCATTAAGAGATATTAAATCTGGAAAAATTCCTGATCACTCAAGCGTTGTATGTACGCTGACAGGTCATGGCCTGAAAGATCCAGATACAGCGATCTCTCAATGTGACACTGGGGCAATGATTAATATCAACCCAACATTAGATGAAGTTAAAAAAGCTATCCTTGACAACATGTAGCTTTTTAAGGCTATAAGTTTATGATACTATCTAAGATTTATGAGCAAACAGCCCTACAAAACAATTGATCAATGTGTCGGTGGAACGCCACTAGTTCGCCTTCAAAGATTAAACCCAAACCCTTCAAATATTATCCTTGGCAAGCTAGAAGGCAATAATCCTGCCGGCTCAGTCAAAGATCGTGCAGCTCTCAAAATGATTTCTGAAGCTGAAAATAGAGGTGAAATTCATCCTGGAGATACCTTGATAGAGGCTACAAGTGGAAACACAGGAATTGCACTTGCCATGGTTGCAGCAATCAAAGGCTACAAGATGATTCTTATCATGCAAGAAAACTTATCGCAAGAAAGAAGGGATGCGATGACAGCTTATGGCGCTGAACTAATCCTCGTTTCTGAGCAGCTCGGTATGGAAGGAGCTAGAGATTTAGCGAATGAGATGAGTCAAGATGGAAAAGGGCTTCAACTCAATCAGTTTGCTAATGAAGATAATCCAAATGCCCATACCTCTTCCACTGCAAAAGAAATATGGAATGATACGAACGGTGAAATTACACATTTTGTTAGTTCAATGGGGACCACGGGAACCATTATGGGCGTTTCTAAATATCTTAAAGAAAAAAATCCATCCATTCAAATTGTAGGCATACAGCCTGATGGTGACTCTCATATACCTGGCATTAGAAGGTGGCCTGAGGGGTATCTTCCAACCATTTTCAATCCATCCCGCGTTGACAGAATTATGGATGTCTCACAGGCAAATGCTGAGCAAGCAACAAGGGATCTTGCTATTCATGAGGGTATTTTTTCTGGCATATCTGCTGGTGGCGCTGTTGCTTCAGCCATTGAGCTCTCTAAACAAGTTGATAATGCTGTGATTGTTACAATCATATGTGATCGCGGGGACAGGTACCTTTCTACAGGCGTTTTTAAAGCATAAGACGCTTCATTTTTTTATTGTTTAATCTGTTTTGATGACTAGATTCATTTCAAAATATGTGTACAATTGTAGGTTCATAAATTCTTAAACATATAAAGGAGAGATAAATGAGTATTAAGTTAGGCTTTAAAAAGTCATCAATTGTTTTTGCAGTAGCACTTCTATCAATAGGAATGACTGCTAAAGCAGGAGTTGTTTATGATTACATTAAAAACAATAATGAATTAATGATTGCAACCGATGCAAACTGGGCACCATTCTCGTACATTAATGATGCTGGTGAAATGGAAGGTTTTGATGTAGATGTTGCAAAAGAAATTGCTAAGCGCATGGGAGTTGAAGCACGCTTTATCACTCCTGCTTGGGATGTAATTACTTCTGGCAACTGGAATATGCGTTGGGACGTGTCAGTTGGCTCAATGACTCCAACCGAAAGTCGCTCTGAAGTTTTAAACTTTCCAGCAGTATACTACTATACGCCAGCTGCCTTTGCAGTTCACACTGATTCTACTGTAACAACTCTAGCGGGTTTAAATGGTAAGAATATTTGTACTACAGCTGCTTCAACTTGGGAAATGTATCTCCAAGGAGACTTAGATATGCTTGATGCTCCAGCATTTACATACAAGGTTACTCCAGGAACAATTACATCTCTAGTTGACGGTTCTGCTTGTTTAGATGACACTCGCCTAGGTGCTGGTGTTCGTAATGATGGAATTATTGACTCTGTTCCAATGATTCAAAATGCAATCGAAGCTGGATATCCAATCAAGTTCTTAGGTGATCCTGCTTTCTATGAGCCTCTTTCAGTTGCAACTGATAAAGGTAATAGTGATGCTGAGCTAGATGCTGAGATTGCTAGAATTATTACAGAAATGCAAAAAGACTACACGTTGACTTCTCTGTCAATGAAGTGGTTTAAGAATGCAGATGGTAGCTCTAACGACTACACTACTGCATACTAATATAGTTATTATTAGTAAAAGTTTTACTTAAGCTTTAGAAAAAGGTATGTTCGTCGATACCGTTGTTGAAGATAAGGCGCTGCATAAGCCAGCTTTCCTTATCGGACTCTCAGTAACGGTATTGGCGTTTTTCTTTGCCTTTAATTTCACCAACACAATCTTTGGTGAATTTCTTAGTCCAGTCATTGGAAACCCTGAAGAAAGTGGTCTTTTTGGAAGACTTGTAGTCTCGTTTGTCCTATCAGTAATTTTTGTACTTAATCTACTTGCAATTAGTTTAACTAGAATAAAAGTACAAATTTTCATTGTGTGGATAGAGTTATTTCTTTTGTTTCTTGCGTTTGCATACTCATTTGACTTAAAACTCTCATTCATTCAAAGCAGAATTGGCCTCATGATATCTAAAGGCCTATTTACCACAATATATATTTCAGCAGTATCAATTGTTATTGCAACTGCTATTGCAATAGTTGGCGCAATAGCTAAATTATCCAATAATGGCTTTGCTTATGCTATCGCCAGTTTTTATACATCCCTTTTTAGAGGTCTCCCTCTTCTTCTTCAAGTGTATTTGATTTATAAAGGATTACCTCAACTAGGATTTATGGTTGATGCTATACCTTCAGGAATTGCAGCACTTTCGCTTTGTTATGGTGCCTACATGACTGAAATTTTTCGTGCTGGTATACAAAGCATACCTAGAGGGCAATGGGAAGCATCAAGAGCTTTAGGTTTTAAGTCCAGTCTCATTCTACGAAAAATCATCTTACCTCAATCGATTCCAATTATAGTTCCTCCAACTGGAAATCAGTTTATTGCAATGCTTAAAGATAGCTCATTGGTCTCTGTGCTCGGAATATGGGAGTTAATGTACCTTGCTAAAACCCTGGGTCAAAGAGATTTTAGGCACATGGAGATGCTTCTAACAGCCGCAATGATTTATTGGGGTTTAACTATTATTCTAGAGATGATTCAGGCGCGCATTGAAAGAAAATATCAACAAAAAACTTGACTATGAATGATAGTATAAAAAATGAAAAGCCAGTCATCTCTTTAAAAGGAGTCAATAAATGGTATGGAGATTTTCAGGCCCTTAAAGATATCAATCTAGAGATTAACCCAAAAGAAAAAATTGTTATATGTGGACCATCTGGCTCAGGAAAATCCACCCTAATTAGATGTCTTAATCGATTAGAGGCGCACCAAGAAGGCCAGATACATGTCACTGATGTTGAGCTTCATGAGACTATGAAAGATATTGATATTATTCGACAAGATATCGGCATGGTGTTTCAAAGTTTTAACTTATTTCCCCACTTAACAGTTTTAGAGAATTGTATGGCGGGACCTAATTGGGTCAGAGGTATTGACCAAAATGAAGCAAAAGAAAGAGCAATGGCACTTCTTAAACAAGTAAAGATTCCTGAGCAAGCTGATAAATACCCAGAGCAGCTTTCAGGTGGACAGCAGCAGCGGGTTGCGATTGCAAGAAGCTTGTGTATGGAACCTAAAGTTATGCTTTTTGATGAGCCAACTTCTGCTCTCGATCCTGAAATGGTCTCAGAGGTATTAGAGACTATGATTGAGCTGGCAAAAAGTGGGATGACGATGATTTGTGTGACTCATGAAATGGGATTTGCAAGGCAAGTTGCGGATAGAATAATCTTTATGGATGGTGGTGAAATTGTCGAGCAGAATACGCCGGAAGAATTCTTTAATAATCCTCAAAATGAACGCACAAAAACCTTTTTAAATCAGATTCTTAGTTAGTCTTTTTAAAGTACTCTTTAAAAGAATCAATCACAAATAATATATCTTTTTCCTCTATACCAAGGTGACAAACTAAACGCCCTCTATCCAGATTAGAGATCATAATTTCTCTATCCAATAGGAATTTTTCTAGAGACTCTCTATGCTCTTTAGGACAATTGACAAATACCATATTGGTCTGATTATTAGCATAATCAACTGATAACTCTGAAATCGATGATAACCCATCAGCAAGAAGTTTTGCGTTATCGTGATCCTCCTGAAGTCTTTTAACATTATTTTTTAATGCATACATTCCGCATGAAGCAATTACACCAACTTGCCTCATTCCTCCGCCAAGCATTTTTCTGAGACGGCGGGCTTTATCAATGGTAGCTTGATCCGAGACAAGCAAGGAACCAATAGGTGCCCCAAGGCCTTTAGATAGGCATATTGAAACACTATCAAAACAGTTTGTTAAGCTCTCCATTGAGGTGCCCGAATAAATATGCGCATTAAATAGTCGAGCACCATCTAAGTGCACTTTAAGATTTTTTTGATGCGCAGCATTAGCTAGCACTTCAAGATGATTTTGAGGCTGAACTTTTCCTGAAATAGTATTTTCTAAGCAAAGTAATTTAGTGACTGCATAATGCGGATCATCATCTTTAATTTCACCAAGCATGTCAGCAACATCCATCGAACCTGAATCAGAAGTTTCAATGGGACAAATTCCCACACCCCCTAGAACAGATATTCCTCGCGCTTCATAAACATTGGTGTGGTAGTTTTTTCCAATGAGCACCTCATCACCACGCTGGCAATGAGAGAGCATTGCCGTTAAATTACTTTGAGTCCCACTTGGAAAAAATAAGGCTGCCTCTTTTCCTAATAAGTTAGCTGCATATTCCTGCAGCTCATTAACCTCATCATCCTCCTCATATACATCGTCACCCATCTTGGCTTCTTGAATGCTTGATAACATTTCTTTAGAAGGAAGAGTTACGGTATCACTTCTAAAATCAATAAGATTTTTAAATTCATTTTTTCGAGAATGACTACTATTTCTTTTGTATTGATTCATATTGATTTAGATTTAAGGCTGGTACTCAGGATAGGCTAGCGTGGCGACAAGATGTGTTCTGGGATGCTCACCACCATTTAGAGCTGTGTGGTAACCACGCGTATCCGTAAAATAAACTGAGCCGTCAGCAGGTAGATGGGTACAGTGGTGGTTGACTATAAATAAAGAGCCTGGATTAGTATAAATGGGAATATGAATTCTAGGCTCTGGGTCTCTATGCCAAGAATTACAGTTATAGCTATCTTTTTCAAGTATTCTGACTCTTCCAATGGGGTAGCGTGCCGTTAATTCTTTGTAGATTGTCTCAAAGTAAGTCCCCTTAAAGATATCAACAAGCTCACTAAATAATGATTCATCAACCAGCTCATCTTTGGCTATCTCCTCATAGCTGTCATCAACACGCGTATAGTAGCGGCCCACCAAATCTTTGTCAGAATCTGTTGTACCATTTTTCCTTCGCGTCATCGCTAGCGCATGAAAACCAGACGCAGCAGTCTTGAACTCCGAGGTCGACTTGATATGATCAAGGGCCACTCTAATGCTTTCAATATCAAATTTAAGCTTAAGCTTGACTATATGCTCATTCCCTTTAAAAGTGGCAACGGAATCAATATCAACTCGTTCATTAATATATGAATTTAATTCTTTTGTATCTTCAGAAATACTCATAAAAGCCCTTAAAAAGGTTTAACGACTGCGAGGACGATAATAGAAATCAGGAAAACGACTGGAAATTCATTAAACCACCTAAAAAAAACATGAGACTTATCATTTTTATCGGCCGCAAAAACGCCAACTAGATGACCACAGTAAAAGTGATACGCTATAAGAATAGCCACAAGAAACAGCTTAGTCTTAAGCCAATACATGCTACTGTAAACCTCCCAGGCATAGCTATGAAGCATCCAGAGACCCATTATAGTGGTTAAGATAAAGCTTGGCATCATGATGCCGTTATAAAGCTTTCGCTCCATAACCTTAAAGCGCTCTATGCTGATCGCATCTTCCGCCATCGAGTGATAAACAAATAACCGAGGCAAGTAAAACATTCCTGCCATCCAAGAAACAAATCCAAAAACGTGTATGGCCTTAACCCAAAGCATAATAATCCAAAAAAAATATAAATCATAATACCGTTTTTGACCGGTTATTATGTCGGATATTAATAAAGATTAGTTTATTTATCATTTACTCATTAATTTATCTTATGACTTATCACAGAGTAAAATTTGATATCAAACATACAGTTTTATAGAATGCTAAATTTTTTTAAAAAAACTCAAAGTCAAGATCCTCAAGAAGTAAAAAATAAAACTTCGCTTAAGGAAAGGCTATTTAAATCCAAAAAAAAGCTTGGTGATGGCCTCTCCTCACTTGTTATTGGCAAAAAAAAGATTGATGAAGACCTTCTTGAAGAGTTGGAAATGCTCTTAATTGGATCAGACATTGGAATCCAAACAACTGATAAAGTAATTGAAGTCGTCAGAAAAAAAGCATCCAGAAAGGAATTAAAAGATGAGGATAGCCTCTATCAGCTGATTAAGGAGGAACTAGAGTCGTTATTAATCAAGGAAAATCTATTAGAGCCAAGCTCTAATAATCCTTTTGTCATTCTTGTAGTGGGAATAAATGGTGCTGGAAAAACAACAACTATTGGCAAGCTTGCAAAGTTATTTCAAGGTGAAGGTAAATCAGTTATGCTTGCAGCTGGAGACACATTTAGAGCGGCTGCGGTTGAGCAGCTTCAGGTATGGGGTGAGAGAAATGATATTCCCGTCATCGCTCAAAAAACAGGGGCTGACGCAGCCTCGGTTGTATATGATGCCTATCAGTCAGCGATTGCTAAAGATATTGATATATTAATTGCTGATACAGCGGGAAGACTTCATACTCAAGATAACTTAATGCAAGAACTTGAAAAAATTAAGAGAGTTCTTAAAAAACATAATGAGGATGCGCCTCATGAAACCCTTCTTGTGATTGATGGAGGCTCAGGACAGAACGCTATTCAACAAGCAAATGAATTTCACAAGTCCATTAATTTAACAGGTCTAGCCATCACTAAACTAGATGGCACAGCGAAAGGTGGCGTCTTATTCTCAATATCAGATTCCTTAAAGTTGCCTATTCGCTATATTGGAGTTGGGGAAGCAATTGAAGATCTAAAGCCTTTTAATGCAAAAGATTTTGTCAACGCTTTATTTGATTAGAGCTTAAAAGTACTGAAATGAGAATCAATCTCTCTCGCTAAATCAATATCAAGCTGAGTTATTCCGCCCTCACTATGAGTCACTAGATAAATCTCTACTTTATTGTAGACATTCGACCACTCAGGATGGTGATCCATTGTCTCTGCAGTGATTGCAACTTGATTCATAAACTCAATAGCTTTATTAAAGTCTTTAAAGCGAAGAACTCTAAATAGTTTTTCATCTTTTATACGCCATTCAGCAAGCTCAATTAAAAATTGCTCTAGTTGTTCATCAGACAAGATCAAATCATACTCCGCTTAATAGTTTTCTTGCGCCCAAAGATAAAAGCTTATTGGCTACTCGTTCACCCAAATCTTTTGGTTGGCTCAAATCTCCATGCTCATCAACCCTTATCACTTCTCCAGAATCAACATTACCAACCATACCTCTGAGGTTTAATTTACTCCCATTGCTTGTAGCATAAGCACCAATTGCAACCGAGCAACCTCCCTGAAGTGATGCATTCATTGCTCTTTCAGCGCTTACTTCATCCATCGTTTTCTTGTGAATGAGTGGCTCTAAAAGCTTGATAATTTGACTATCGTTTTCTTTCACCTCAATTCCAAGGGCTCCTTGTCCAACAGCTGGTAACGATTGTTGAGCGTTAAGATGCTGCTTGATTCGATTCTCAAAACCAAGCCTAATAAGCCCTGAGCAGGCCAGAATGATTGCATCATACTCACCATCATCAAGTTTTTGTAGGCGGGTATTGACATTTCCTCTTAAGTCTAAAATAACTAAGTCTGGCCTCAATGCCTTTAATTGGACGATTCGCCTTAGACTGCATGAGCCAACTCGTGAACCAATTGGAAGGTCTGTAATACTGTTGAAATGGTTTGAAACAAAAGCATCAAATGGATTTTCACGCTCTAGAATAGCTCCAACAACAAAGCCTTCTGGTAATTCATAGGGAACATCTTTCATTGAATGAACTGCTATATCAGCCCTACCCTCTATCATTCCAATTTCAAGTTCCTTAATGAAAAGGTTTTTGCCACCAATTTTTGAAAGGGGAGTATCAAGTATCTTATCACCCTGAGTCGTCATTTTGACCAACTCTATCTTCAACTCAGGATAGAAATGCTCTAGCCTTGACTTGACAAACTCTGCCTGCCAAAGAGCCAGTGGACTTTTGCGTGTTGCAATTCTAAGCACTGCTTTGATTTCTCCAAAATATCAATTTCACCAATATTTTATCGAGTGTTTCTTGATAATGTGGGTTATTAGGACAATATTGTGGTGAAAACTTTGAAATATATCCGCTTTAAATATCTACTTAAAAAAGCTTTTTATATCATTTTCAGTAACTTATCTTCCATATGCTGGAATAATACGCATTAATTTAAATTTGTATTTAATAGAGAGTAAAAATAGAATGACTTCTAAAACAAATCATTTATGGGGTGGCCGTTTCAATGAGCCAACTGATGAGTTTGTCAAAATATTTGGCGCATCTGTTGCTTTTGATAAAACCCTTGCGCTCTATGATATTGAAGGTTCTATAGCGCACGCAACTATGCTCATGGAAGCTAAAGTGCTAACCAGTGACGAGTTAAAGAAGATTATAAAAGGACTTGAACAAGTCAAACAAGAGATCGTTTCAGGAGAATTTACCTGGTCAATTGATCTTGAAGATGTCCATATGAATATTGAGTCTCGATTAACAGAGATTTGTGGTGAGCCAGGTAAAAAACTTCATACTGGGCGCTCTCGAAATGATCAGGTTGCTACAGATATCAGACTCTATCTAAGAGATAATGTTCAGCGCATACAGAATGAACTTCAAAAACTTTTGCATGCCCTTCTCGATCTTGCTGAACAAGAAAATGAGACCATTATGCCTGGTTTTACTCACCTACAAGCAGCTCAGCCAATCAGTTTTGGGCACCACCTATTAGCCTACTTCGAAATGTTTAAGCGTGACAAAGAACGACTTGAGGACAGCTTTAAACGAATCAATACAATGCCTCTTGGTAGTGCTGCCCTTGCAGGAACGAGTTATCCAATTAATCGTGAACGAACCGCTGAACTCTTGGGCTTTGAGCGTATCAGCTTGAACTCTTTGGACGCCGTTAGTGACCGTGACTTTGCAATTGAGTTTGCCTCAAATGCGAGCCTCATCATGATGCATCTCTCTAGGTTCTCCGAGGAACTCATTCTTTGGTCTAGCGCTCAGTTTGAATTTATTGCTCTTCCTGATAGCTTTTGTACAGGCTCATCGATTATGCCCCAAAAGAAAAATCCAGATGTGCCAGAGCTGGTTCGAGGAAAAACAGGAAGGGTTAATGGTAATTTGATTGCTCTTCTTACTTTGATGAAGGGCCAACCATTAGCTTACAATAAAGATAATCAAGAAGACAAAGAGCCGCTCTTTGATAGCGTAGAAACAATCTACTCTTGCCTCCGCGTTTTTTCTGAAATGGTGCCTACAATTAAAGCCAATAAGGATAATATGTATCAATCAGCAATTAAGGGGTACACCACTGCTACCGATCTGGCAGACTATCTAGTCAAAAAAGGTTTGGCCTTTAGGGATGCTCATGATGTTGTCGGTAAAGCTGTTGCCTTTGGAATCAAAGAAAATAAAGATCTAAGTGAATTTACTTTAAATGAGTTAAATGAATTTGATAAATCTATTGAAAACGATGTATTTGAAGTGATCTCACTAGAGGGATCTATTCGATCACGTAATCATATAGGTGGAACCTCTCCTGAGCAAATCCTGATTGCTATTAAAGCTGGTCGCAACGCTATAAAGTAATGCGCATAGTTTTCGCAGGTACACCCAATTTTGCGGTCAAAGCACTATCTCACCTTCACGATTCTAATCATGAGATTATTGCTGTTTATTGTCAGCCAGATAGACCTAAAGGAAGAGGAAAAGTCTTAACTCCTTGCCCAGTTAAGCTCTATGCCCTTGAGAATAATTTAACTGTTGTACAGCCAGAAAAATTAAGCCATCCAGAAAATTATAAGAGGTTATTGTCTCTTAATCCCGATGTAATGATTGTTGCAGCTTATGGCCAGATTCTTACCAAAGAAATACTCGAAGTGCCAAAGTTTGGTTGCCTAAATATACACGCTTCTCTTCTGCCGCGATGGAGAGGCGCTGCACCTATTGAAAGAGCTATTATTGCAGGAGATAACGAAACAGGAATCACCATTATGCAGATGAATGAAGGACTCGATACTGGTGATATCCTAATGACGAATAAACACCCTATCTCAAATACAGAAACCTCTGGCTCGTTAACAGAGTCTTTATCGGTTATGGGCGCCCATCTAATTCTTAAGACTCTAGATAGCATTAATCAAATAAAACATTTACCTCAAAATTCGAGTGATGCCATCTATGCAAAAAAAATACTGAAAGCTGAAGCACAAATAGACTGGAGTCAAAGTGCTCTTTCAATCAGTCAAAAAATAAGGGCTTTTAATCCACGCCCTATTGCGCAATCTCAAGCTGAGGCGAAACAGTTTAAAGATAAGGTTATTAGAATTATTGATGCTGAACCATTAAACATTGACTGCTCAAAATCCCCTGGAATGGTTGTTGAGCAGAAAAAGGACTCTTGCCATATTGCCACTGGAAGTGGACTATTAAGCATCAAAAGAGTTCAGCTAGCGGGCAAAAATGAGGTTTCCATTAGAGACTTCAATAATGCCTATCAGCTCATTAAACTCAGCTAGAAATCACTGTAAAAGGTTAAGTCTCAAACCCTAGTTGACGCCATGCCTCGTATGCAACTATTGAAACACAGTTTGAGAGATTTAAACTCCTTGAGCCTTTTTGCATTGGAAGTGTGATGCCATCATATTCATCCATTATTTCTTTTGGAAGCCCTTTAGTCTCGGAGCCAAAAAGAAATGAATCCCCCCTATGATATTTAACATCGGCATAACTCGTTTTTACTTTTGTGCTCACTATATAAATTTTAGTTGGACAAGCCTTGTCTAAATAATCATCAAAATTATCGTATTCATATACATTTGCTAACTCTTTATAATCAAGCCCAGCGCGTCTCAATCGCTTATCATTAATCTCAAATCCATATGGTTTAATGAGGTGGAGATTAGAACCCATATTTGCTGATAATCGAATAAGGCTGCCTGTATTAGTAGGAATCTCAGGCTCAAATAACACTAAATTTAACATGTCGCTAGTTTATATAAATAATGCTATCATCCCATAGAACATAAAACATTTTTCAAAACTCACTGATTGATATAATATCGCTCGTGCAAGATAACTTAAAAAGTATCTCAGTTAATACAAGCCCTCAAAGTCTGGTCTAATTATTTCTATGAAATCAATTAAAGACTTTCTAAGGAATGATGTTGAAGATATTTCTAAACTTTTGAGTTTAGCGCTTAACAAAACCCAAGAGCAGCTATATGCTAATTTAGACTACCAACTAGTGGATACTGAACTATCAGTTCTCTTGAGCTATATCGATCAAAGAAAAAAAGGTAAGCCATTCGCCTATATCAAGGGCAGTAAAGGCTTTTATGATTTAGATTTTATTGTATCACCTGCAACTCTTATTCCTCGACCTGAAACTGAACTATTAATAGACATAACACTCAATTTACTTGATAAAAATAAAAATCTCAAGGTATTAGACTTAGGAACAGGTAGCGGGGTTATTGCAATTACAATCTCTGAAAAGTGTCCAAAATGGAAACTCTCAGCTACTGATCTGTCATTAGATGCGCTTAATATTGCCAGACTCAATTCAACTAAAAATATTGATTTTTATTGTGGCAGTTGGTTTGATCCAGTCCCACCTGAAACATTTGATTTAATTGTTAGCAACCCACCCTATATTAATGAGCATGACCCACACTTACAAGATCTAAGATATGAGCCCATAGAGGCCTTAGTTTCAGGCGATGATGGTCTAAATGACATTAGGGAAATCATTACCAAATCAACATTATTTCTTAATAGTGGTGGCTACTTACTCCTTGAGCATGGGTATGATCAAAAAGATAGAATTGTGAAGTTATTAGAAGAGTCTTATACAAGTATCAAAACATTTAAAGATCTGAACAAGGTTGACAGGGCTGTCCTTGCAAAACTAAGGTAGCTCAAAAAATTCTGCTTTTTTCTTCGAAGACTTTTGTTGCGCTAATATGACCCCAGAAATTACGATTAGAGCACCAACTGCTTGGTGCCATATCCAGCTATCACCAAGAAGAAACAGCATAAACATGACGTAGAATGGAACCGCATTCAAATGAAATGACGAAATACCAATACCCAGCTGACTCACAGCCTTTATCCATAAGATTTGCGAAATACCTAGACCAAGCCAAGCATAGATTAGCACTAAACCAAGATGCTTGAATGTTATTGATGAGGCACTATTCGTTAAATCCATAAAAATAGTGCAAATAAAATACAACGCAATTGAAAGCCCAGCCATTCCAAATGATGTCACTGCTACCTGACCTAAAGTAGTCATACCTGGAAGGTTTTTAACGGTTGCTCTAGATCCCCATGCAAATAGTGCTACCCCTAGAAACCCAATCAGAATAGCAAATCCAATATTACTCTCAACCAATGAAGCTCCAGAAGCAATATAGCCGCCCCAAAGAACCAAAACAACGCCAAAGAAAAACCAAAACGTCATTTTGCGTCCATCAAGGAGCATCTCAAGTGAAACCGCAAATACAGGCATCGTGGCTACCGCTAATGCCGCAATCACTGGAGTTGTAATAGACTGTAGGTAAAGAATCAAAAATGCCCCAATACCAAATCCCGAGACCCCAATAAAAAAACCTTTAAGCCATTTAGCAGATTTAACCTTTTGAATCCCCTCAATGGATAACCATATTAAGAAAATTAAAATAAATGAAAATACATTTCGAGCAGTAATAACGCTGACGACATCCCAGTCATCCAATAAGTACTCTGCAGCAGGAAAGCCCATTGCAAATAAAAGGATTGAAAAGACACATATTAAATTAGACTTAATAGCGCCTTTATCTTTTTCAGCTTGATTTTTTTGGGGATTGCTATTCATAATAGTTGCGAAACTATCTAACATCAATAAAGGTTTGAAATATATCAGAAAACTTTATTTAATGATGTTTTTTTTCTTAGCCAACATTTCTTGGATTGTCAAACGATTCGATCTCGATGTATAATCAAATTTATCAAGATAAAGGCTTTTAAAGCGCTGCCTTGAAAATAGAATAAAAATATATTTTTATTTAAACTCAATGCAATTTAAAGGAATGGCTATGCTTGATAAAAAACAAATCGGAAAGTCTACTCAAAGTATCTGGAGCGGTGAACAGGAACATGAGCTTTATGAGCGCTCTACTCAGGTGCCTGTTGTTCACAGCGTTTCGTTTGCTTATAAAGATATTGATACATGGCACAAAGTCGCCCTAGAGGAGGCTGAAGGACATATTTACTCTAGAAATACGAATCCAACTGTTCGTGCTTTTGAGGACAAGGTAAAGGAGTTAGAGAGCGCCCAGGCTGCTACCAGCTTTGCCTCTGGCATGGCCGCCATTAGTAATACGCTGGCCACCTTTTTAAAGCCAGGAGACCGAGTTGTTTCTATCAAGGACAGCTATGGAGGCACTAATGTTATCTTTAATGAGTTTTTACCCCCACTTAATATTATTGTAAGCCTATGCGAAACAGGCGACTATGAGCAAATAGAAGCAGAAATAGCTAAAGGTTGTACCTTGCTATATCTGGAAACACCAACAAACCCCACCATAAAAATAACGGACATTAAAAGACTGAGCGCAGCGGCCAAAAAAGTGGGGGCACTTGTCGTTGTTGACAATACATTTGCTACCCCTATTAATCAAAACCCTTTACTGCTTGGGGCCGACATCACGCTTCACTCTGCATCTAAGTATCTTGGCGGTCATGCTGACGCCCTTGGAGGCGTCATATGTGGCAACAAAGATTTAGTAAAGAAGGTTTATCACTACCGTGAAATCAATGGTGCAACGCTTGCACCGATGGATGCCTATAGCCTCCTAAGGGGTATGAAAACTTTAAAGCTTCGCGTTGAGAGGCAGAATGAGAGCGCTCTCAAAATTGCAAATTTCCTTGAAACCCACCCACTAGTTGAGCAGGTTAACTACCCTGGATTAGAATCTCATCCTGGCCATCAGATTGCGAAAGTTCAAATGAATGGTGGCTATGGTGGGATGCTTAGTTTTTCTGTCAAAGGGGGTCTGGAGTCAATCAAAAAATTTCTACCCAAACTCAAATATGCCCATATGGCAGCGAACTTAGGTTGTGTTGAGACGGTAGTCGGCCCTCCTTTGACGACAAGTCATGTGGAGTGCAGTGCTGAAGAGAGAAAGGCTGCAGGCATTCCTGAAGGTCTAGTAAGGTATTCCACAGGAATTGAAGATGTTGAGGATCTAATAGATGATTTGAAGCAAGCATTTACACATATATCTTAAAGGGAGGGGTCATGAAGAAAGAGAGAAGAAGATTTAGCAAGGAGGAGTATCTAGCAAGACAATTAAAAGTTCGGCAATCTATGAATGCCTCAAATGTTGATGCTCTCATAATTTATGATCCTGCCAACATGTTCTGGCTGACAGGCTATGATGGATGGTCATTCTATGTTCATCAGTGTGTTGTTATTTCAACAGATGGTGATCTTTTTTGGTATGGCAGAGGGATTGACGCAAAGGGTGCTGAACTCACTACAGATCTAGAATTAAAAAATATTCTCTCTTATCCTGACGACTACGTGATGACCCCTGAGAAACATCCTATGGAGCATCTTGCTGGAATCCTCAAAGAAAAAGGATTCTCCAATAAAAGAATTGGCTTAGAGAAAGATAATTATTATTTCTCAGCCAGAGCTGCTGAATCTTTATATAGCTCACTTCCGGATGCAACATTTAGCGATCATACGGGTCTTGTTAACTGGCAAAGAGCCGTTAAATCTGAAACTGAAATTACCTACATGAAAAGGGCTGGTAAGGTCATTGAAGGGGTTTACGAGAGAGTTATGCAGGTCGCAGAGCCGGGGATGAGAAAAAATGATTTGGTAGCTGAAATCTATCATGCTGGAGTCAAGGGTCATCAGGGTCACTATGGTGACTACGCCTCTTTTGTGCCATTGATTGGTGCAGGTGAAGAAGCTGCTGCGTGTCACATGACTTGGAATGATGAGCCACTAAAAAATAACGAAGGCATGTTCTTAGAGCTTGGAGCTGCCTATGCGAGGTATCACTGTCCCTGCTCAAGAACCTTATTTTTAGGAACGCCGCCTCAACAATATCTAGACATTGAAAAAGTGATTAATGAGTGCATTGAAAATGCAATTGAAATGTTTAAGCCTGGTAATACCTGTGCACAAATATCAGATAACTTTACTGCGACCCTGAAGAAATATGGCTATGAAAAAAATAATCGATGCGGTTACCCTATTGGTTGTAGCTATCCGCCAGACTGGGGTGAACGCACGATGAGTCTACGTGGAAATGATCAAACAATCCTTGAAGAAAATATGACGTTTCATTTCATGCCAGCTATATGGTTTGATGATTGGGGATTTGAAATGACTGAGAGTATTCGTGTTGGAAGTAATGGCGGAGAATGCTTATCAGCTGTTCCGAGAGAATTATTAGTCAAATAAGTCTCTAAAAATTTATTTCGCCAAATCTGACTTTTTGATTAAACTCTCTGGAATCACATCAGTATGCTTAATGCAGTCCAAAACTGCATAACTGAAATAGCGCCTGAGACCAATATCTTCATTTAAAACTCTTTTAATGAAATCTTGGTAACCGACAACATCTTTTACAAGGACTCTCAGGATGTAATCTAAACTTCCCCCAATTGACCAGCAGGATAGAACTTCATCAAACTCCATAATGGCCTCTTCAAACCTCGAAAACTCTCCTTGTTTGTGACTCTCAAGCTCAAC